>ERZ1023282.5-NODE-5-length-238679-cov-8.882883_pt1 | contig 238679 bp, 221 predicted proteins | sample MGYA00521262_ERZ1023282 | MGnify/ENA primary metagenome ERZ1023282 (study PRJEB32759, sample SAMN07749867) | skin metagenome | biome: transportation; feature: city; material: polyester macromolecule | host: Homo sapiens | place: Hong Kong:KT line | collected... | reverse complement strand
GGTCCTTGATGTCGCAGGTCTTGCAGTGCACGCAGTTCTGCGCGTTGATCTGGAAGCGCGGATTGGTGCCGTCGTCATTGGTGACGACCTCATACACCCCTGCCGGGCAGAAGCGCTGCGCGGGCTCGGCCCAGGTCGGCAGATTGGTCTCGATCGGGATCGACGGATCCTTGAGTGTGAGATGCGCCGGCTGGTCTTCCTCGTGATTGGTCGAGGACAGGAACACGCTCGACAGCTTGTCGAAGGAGATGACGCCGTCCGGCTTCGGATAGTCGATCGGCTTGCACTTGGCCGCCGGCTTCAGCGAGGCCGCGTCGGTCTTCTTGTGCTTCAGGGTGAACGGCAGGCCGATACCCAGATTGTTCATCCACATGTCGATGCCGCCAAGGCCGACGCCGATCAGCGTGCCGAAGCGGGACCACAGCGGCTTCACGTTGCGGACGCGCTTCAGGTCCTTCTTCACGTGGCTGCCTTCATAGGCCGTCTGATAGGTGGCCAGCTCGTCATTGGCCCGGCCGTCGCGCACTGCCTCAAAGGCGGCTTCCGCGGCCATCATGCCGGTGGCCATGGCGTTGTGGCTGCCCTTGATGCGCGGCACGTTGACGAAGCCTGCCGAACAGCCCACCAGCACACCGCCCGGGAAAGTCAGCTTCGGCACCGACTGGTAGCCGCCCTCGGTGATGGCGCGGGCGCCATAGGAGAGGCGCTTGCCGCCCTCGAAGGTCGGACGGATCGACGGGTGCGTCTTGAAGCGCTGGAACTCGTCGAACGGCGACAGGTACGGGTTGGAATAGTTGAGGTGCACCACGAAGCCGACGGCCACGAGGTTGTCGTCGAAGTGATAGAGGAACGACCCGCCGCCAGTGGACATGTCCAGCGGCCAGCCGAAGGAGTGCTGCACCAGCCCCTTCTTGTGCTTGGCCGGGTCGATTTCCCACACTTCCTTGATGCCGATGCCGAATTTCTGCGGCTCGCTGTCGGCATCGAGCTTGAAGTTGTTGATCAGGTGCTTGGAAAGGGAGCCGCGCACGCCTTCAGCAAAGAAGGTGTATTTGCCGTGCAGCTCCATGCCCGGCATGTAGCCGTCCTTGGGCTCGCCATTCTTGCCGATGCCCATGTCGCCGGTGGCGACACCCTTCACCGAGCCATCGTCATTGTAGAGAACTTCGGCGGCGGCAAAGCCCGGATAGATTTCGACGCCGAGGGCCTCGGCCTTTTCGGCCAGCCACTTGGCGACGTTGCCGAGGCTCGCGATGTAGTTGCCGTGATTGTTCATCAGCGGCGGCATCATGATGTTCGGCAGGCGGATGGAGCCGGACGGCCCCAGCACCATGAAGTGGTCGGCCTTCACCTCGGTCTTGACCGGGCAGGTCTCGTCCTCGCGCCAGTCCGGCAGCAGGGCGTCGAGACCGATGGGGTCGATCACCGCACCCGACAGAATGTGCGCGCCGACTTCGGCGCCCTTTTCGAGCACGCAGACGCTGAGCTCGAAATCCTGCTCGGCGGCGAGCTGCTTGAGGCGGATGGCGGCGGACAGGCCCGCCGGGCCCGCGCCCACGATCACCACGTCATATTCCATGGCTTCGCGCTGCTCGGGGTGGGCGATAAACCCCTGCGTCGCGTTGACCTGGCTGGCCTGCTTGAGGACGTCAGTCACGGTGAACCTCCTAAAATTCGACTGTCCGCGCGCGGCCGGGGGAGAGGGCCGCAGCGGATCGGTGCTGCCGGGCGCATGGCGTCTGGTCTTCAAACTTCGCGGGATTCCGCCATACCCGGCATGACGGACCGCGTTTATGGGGCCAAGCCCGGCCAAGGGTCAAGCCACGGCGTGGGTCGCTGCCCCGTTTGGCCCATTGCGCACATAATGCGCCCTGATGACGATGCGCGTCACCTCTGTGTGACACCACCGCGGCGGGACCTGATGACGCGGTCATCCTGCAGGATGATGTGACGCGCGGCCTCTTGCGGTGTAAATCTAGCGCCCATGACCGATCTTTCCACTCACGGACCCGGCGGCGAGGCCGCCCCGGACGCTGCCGGCACGGACCCTGCCCTCGAGCATGCGGCGCTTGCGGACCTGCTGCGCTGGTTTTCCGAAGCCGGGGCCGATGAGGCGCTGGGCGATGAGCCCATTGACCGGCTGGCCCATGTGCCGCAGCCGGAACCTGCGCCGTCCTTCCAGCCCCAGGCTGCTTCCGGCGGCAAGCCTCCCCTGCCGCAGGCCTCGCCCCCGGCGGCGTTCGGAGCGCCTGCGGGCGAGGTGGCGGACGACAAGGCGATCATCAGCGAGGCCAGAAGCCTTGCGGCCGCTGCGTCATCGCTTGAGGAATTGAAAGCGGCGCTGGACGGCTTCACCGGCTGCCCGCTCAAGGCGACCGCCAAGAATCTCGTCTTCGCCGATGGCAACAGCCAGGCGAAGATCATGCTGGTGGGGGAAGCGCCCGGCCGGGACGAGGATATCCGCGGCCTGCCCTTTGTCGGCCGGTCCGGCCAGCTGCTGGACCGCATGCTGGCGACAATCGGCCTCAGCCGCGAGACCGTCTATATCGCCAATGTGCTGCCCTGGCGGCCGCCCGGCAACCGCACGCCGACCCCCGCCGAGGTGGCCATGTGCCTGCCCTTCATCCTGCGCCATATCGAGCTTGTGGCGCCGGAGATCATCGTCTGCGTCGGCGGTGTGTCGGCGAAGGAGCTGTTCGGCACCACGACGGGCATCACCCGCCTGCGCGGCCAGTGGCGGGACTTTGATTCCGCAACGCTCGGTAGCGCAGGCAGCCACAAGGCTCCCGCCCTGGCGATGCTCCACCCGGCCTATCTGCTGCGCCAGCCGGCCCAGAAACGCCTGGCCTGGCGTGATCTGCTGAGCCTGAAGGCACGGATTGCGGAGCTTGGGCTCACCGTTTGATCTCATACCATCTGGCGCAACCGCCATCCCCTCAAGCCCGTCTTAACCTCGGGCTGGCATGGGACTCGCATCGGCCAATGCCAGAAGCTAGATTTGTACCTGACCGAAACAGGCAACGTGCCGGGGGGCCACATGCCAGATCGCGACATCACTGCAGGCCATCACGGCAGGATGACATTCGGCCGCCGGACGGCGCTGACGTCACTTATCCTTGCGCCGTCGCGGGACACCCGCATGGCATCCTTCGTTGCCCGCGCCCGGACCATGGCACGGGCCACGGATCTTGAAGCGCGCCGGCAGCGCGAGGCCGCGCGCCTGCGCATGGCTGTCACCACAGCCCTTGTCGCGCTGGCGCTGCTGATCTCCGCCTTCACCACTATTGCCCGCGCCGATACGGTCGCACCCGTTCTCTCCGACGCCGACCGCACCGCCTATGCGCGCATCTTCCGCGCCCAGGAGGCCGGGGACTGGAAGACAGCGGACAGGCTGATCGACGGGCTCGAAGATGACGTGCTGATGGGCCATGTCCTGTTCCAGCGCTACATGCACCCCACCGCCTACCGGTCGCGCTATGCCGAACTGAAGACATGGCTGGCGCGCTACGCGGATCATCCGGGGGCGGATAAAATCCACAAGCTGGCGCTCAAGCGCCGCGGCGGAAGTGCCGCGCCCATGCGCCCGGTACGCCGCGCCTACCGGCCCACCGCATATCACTCCGTCTATGCGGTTGCCGGGTCCAGCGCCGAGGGGCGTACCTCCTATGGCCGCACCATCGCCCGCAAGGTGCGCTCGCTGATCTCGCGCGAGCGGCCGACCCAGGCGCTCGGCCTTCTGGAATCAGCCAAGGTGCGCAATCGCCTGGGGGCTGATGAGCGCGCCGCGCTGATGGCGCGCATCGCGTGGTCCTATTACGTGGAAGGCAAGATCACCAAGGCCTTCGCCATCGCGTCCGGCGTGGCTGAGAGCCACCGGCGGGATGCGCCGCTGGCTGACTGGTATGCGGGCCTTGCCGCCTGGCGGCTGGGCGACGTGGCCGCAGCCAACACCCATTTCGATGCTCTGGCGGGCAATGTGGGTGTGTCCGACTGGACGCGGGGGGCCGGTGCCTTCTGGGCGGCCCGTACCGCGCTCAAGCTGCGCGACCCGGCGGGCGCCGTGGCCCATCTTGAAACCGCGGCCGCCACCGGCATGACCTTTTACGGCCTGCTGGCCCAGCGCCAGCTTGGCCGCACCCTGCAGGTTGAATGGTCGGACCCGGTGACCGATGTCGCCAGCCATTCGGCCCTGCTGCAGATCGACCAGGTGCGCCGGGGCGCAGCCCTTGCCGAACTTGGCATGCGTGACCTGGCGGAAGCCGAATTGCGCCGGGCGCATGGGCGGCTTGATCCGTCGCTTGACCGCGCGCTGGCAGCCCTCGCCCGTGACCTTGACCTGCCCGCCACCCAGCTGGCCGTGGCGCTTGCCAGCCCGCAGCCCATCGGCGCGGCGCTGTTCCCGGTGCCGGACATCAAGCCCGAGGGCGGCTTTCAGGTGGATCGCGCCTTGCTGCTGGCCGTGGCCCGGCAGGAAAGCAAGTTCATCTCCGGCGCCACCAGCCGGGCGGGCGCTGCCGGGCTCATGCAGATCATGCCGGGCACCGCCTATCACATCACCCGCGACGCCAGTTACCGGCGCAACCGGGACCGCCTGCAGGACCCGGCCCACAATCTTGCCCTGGGGCAGACCTATCTGCAGGAGCTGATGAATTACGGAGAGCCCTACGGCAACCTGTTCCACATGGCGGTCGCCTACAATGCAGGCCCGGGCAATCTCAACCGCTGGCTCAAGCAGATCGGCCCCGCTGCCCAAGACCCGCTCACCTTCATCGAGAGCATCCCGGCCGCTGAGACCCGCGGCTATGTGGAGCGGATCATGACCAATCTCTGGCTCTACCGCCTCCGCCTCGGCCAGCCCTCCCCCTCCCTCGACCAGGCCGCCTCCGGCGACTGGCCCGTCTACGCCCCGGTGGAACGCGCGGGCGTCACCCTGCAAAACGCCTCGCGGCTCTAAGCAGCCGTCAGGCGCGCAGGCCAGCCGCAAGAGATCCTCCGGTCAGGCCGGAGGATGAGCGGATTTTTTGGCAGCCTCGCGCCCAGTCGCGGAACCTGTCAAAGATCCCACCCCGTCTCGGAATGTGTTGAAGCCCCCACCCCCCAACCGCTTTCCCTCCGGCTTGACCGGAGGGCCTATGGGAAGTGGTGGATACCCTCAGCTTTCCGTCACACCGCATGATCCGCGCCCCAGCCCCCCAAGAAAATCACCTCGCACCCGTGGGGGAGAGGTCGGTGCGCAGCACCGGGTGAGGGGGATGGGAGGTGACCGCCGGAGCCGCGTCACAGCCACGCCGCAGCACCCCCTCACCCTCCCACGCGCCGACCGCGCGCGGGCCCCTCCCTCTCCCCCAAGGGGGCGAGCGAAAACAACCATCCAACGCCCTCCCCCGGCCTGCCCCGGGGATTCAGGCCACCTGCTCAGATGGGCCCTCCGGTCAAGCCGGAGGGCGAGCGGAAAGTGTTGCAGCTCCCCCCAACCGCAGAGCGTGTCAACGACCCCACTCCATCGCTGAACGTGTCAAAGACCCCACCCAACCGCAGAATGTGTTGAAAACCCCACCCCCAACCGCTTTCCCTCCGGCTTGACCGGAGGGTCTATGGGAGGCGGCGGATGCCCTCAGCCTCCCGCCAAACGGCATGGTCCGCGCCGCTGTCCACGTCGGACAGCCGCTCCAGCAGCGCCACGCGCGCGCGACCGAAATTGGCGAGGGTCTCGTCGCGCTCCCGGCCGCTGGACCAGGTGACGCCCTCGAACGGCCGCAACACGCGCGGCAGGCGTTTCTGGCCGATGAGCCAGTATCCTCCATCTGCGGACGGCCCCATCACCGCATCATGACCGCCCAGCGCCTTGAACGCCGCAGCCACATGGCGGCGGGAGATATCGGGAATGTCACTGCCGATGATGACCACCGGACCTGCAGGCGCCTGATCGAACACGCGCTGCATCCGGTCGCCGAGGTCCCCCTCCCCTTGCGGCACTACGGCATGGGCATCCTGCAGCCAAGGTGTGTCCGGCAGGGCTTCGGTGTCCGGGCTGGCGGCAATGATGGTGCGCCAGCGCGGGTCCGCACCGAGACGCCGAATGAGGCGCGCCAGCGCCACGCGGTAAAAGCGCGTCGCCTCAACATAGCCCACGTCGCGGGCCAGGCGCGTCTTCACGCGGCCAAGCACCGGTGTCTTGGCCATGATCACGAGGCTGTGCTGCATGAATGGGTCTGCCCTAGCGGCGGGAATAGATACGCGCGATGCGGTCCGGATTGACGCCCAGATAATAGAGCATCAGGCACATCGCGTTGCGTGACGATCGCGCGAGGTAGCCGTCATTGAGGTAGCGCTCGGGGCTGGTGACGGCGGGCGTGCGCAGGAAGACGAGCCGCCGGCGGCCGATGCGGCGCACAAGGTCCACGTCTTCCATGATCTGGAACGGGCGATAGCCGCCGAGCTCATCATAGAGCTTGCGCGAGACAAGCAGGCCCTGATCGCCATAGGGCAGGCCGAACAGCCAGCAGCGCCAGGCAACCACGCGCTCCAGCATGCGGGCCCAGAAGGAAAAATCATCGAGCGCGAATTTGAATACCGCGGCAAAGCTCGTGCCCTTTTCGCCGCGCTTTTCCAGCCGCTCCAGCAGGGTCTCCACTTCCTCGTCCCAGCCGGGCTGGAGGACGGTGTCGGCGTGCAGGAACAACAGCCACTCGCCGCGGGCAGCCTGGGCACCGACCGCAAGCTGCGTGCCGCGGCCTTTGGGCGCCATCACGATCTTGGCGCCCGCCGTCTCCGCGATTCCCAGCGTGCCGTCGTCGGAGCCGCCATCGGCGATCACCACGTCCTTCACCAGCCCGCGCACGGTCGGGCGGATCAGGGCCGCCAGGGTGCGGGTCAGGCTCTTTTCGGCATTGAGTGTTGGAATCACGACGCTCAGCATGCAGCGCACTCTAGCGCCAAAATGCTGCGCCCGCGAAAGTCTGCGGATGTTAACCTAAATGTTCTTGTCTTGTTCTTATTGATGTGATTTTATTCCTCACATGATGAGGACGGCGCAGATGAACAGGATCGGCAACACGGTGCGGGCGGATGACACCCCCCAAGCCGCCGAGCCGGCGCGCGCCGCGACCATGCCGGTGTTCCCGCTGACTGCCCCCCAATCCGGTCAGCCGGGGACGCCTGCCTCCTTGCCCGCAGATGACAGGGACCAACGCCCACCCCCACGCCCTGTCACCCGCCCTGTATTCGGGCCGGGCAGCAGCCTCCCCCCCAATGCCCTGAGGAGGTTGCAGGAGGCCGAGAAAGGTCGCGGCGCGCGTTCCAACCGGTCCGGGCGCTTCGAGCACCGGGCCGCGGAGGCGTTTGACGATGGATGGGACATTGAAGAGGACGACCGTCCGCTTCGCACCCATGTCAGCGACGAAGCGGCCCGGACCATCATCACCCGCAACCAGTCGCCGGACATTTCCTTCGACCGCTCCATCAATCCCTATCGGGGCTGCGAGCATGGCTGCGTCTATTGTTTCGCGCGGCCAACCCATTCCTATATGGGCCTGTCCGCCGGGCTCGACTTTGAGAGCAAGCTGTTTGCCAAGCCGAACGCTGCAAAGCTCCTGCGGCGGGAACTGGCGAAGCCCGGCTATGAGCCGCGGGTGGTCGCCATCGGCACCAACACCGATCCCTACCAGCCCATCGAGCGGGAGCGGCGGATCACGCGCCAGGTGCTGGAGGTGCTGGCCGAGCACAAGCACCCGGTCGGCATCGTCACCAAGTCGGCGCTGGTCACCCGCGACATCGACATTCTGAGCGAGATGGCGCGGGAGGGCCTCGTCAAGGTGGCGATTTCCGTCACCACCCTGGACGGCAAGCTGGCGCGGGCGATGGAACCGCGTGCCTCGACGCCCGGGCGGCGGCTGGACGCGATCCGGCAGCTGTCGGAGGCGGGCATTCCGGCGGGGCTCATGGTGGCACCGGTGATCCCGGCGCTGAACGACCACGAGATCGAAGCCATCCTCAAGGCCGGTGCCCGCATGGGCGCGCGGGAAGCGGGCTATGTGCTCTTGCGCCTGCCGCTGGAGATCAAGGACCTGTTCGCCGAATGGCTGGAGGATGTGACCCCCAACCGCGCGGCGCGGGTGATGAAGATCATCCGCGACATGCGCGGCGGCAAGGATTACGACGCCGAGTGGGGCAGGCGGATGACCGGTGCCGGGCCCTATGCGTGGACCATTTCGCGGCGCTTTGCGCTCGCCATGGAACGCTGCGGCCTGTCGCGCCAGCGCCTGCCCCTGCGGACCGACCTTTTCGAAGTGCCCGGCGGGGCACCGAAGCAGCTGGCGCTGCTGTGACACATATTCTCTGACATTACCTGCCAGTTCGTTTTTTTACGGCGCATCCCGCGTCATGCTTCGTCTCACCCAACTGCATTGTCCTTTGCATTGTCCTTCGCCGCGGGGCCGTTATGCTCCCGCGCCATGACCCGGATATCCCATGCGCATGGTCCTGATTTCTCCCTCGAACTGGCGGCAGGCTGCACGCCCGTCTGCGGGGTGGACGAGGCGGGCCGGGGCCCCTGGGCCGGGCCGGTCGTGGCGGCTGCCGTCATCCTCGACCCGGACGCCATCCCCGGCGGCATCAACGATTCCAAAAAGCTTACCGAAGCGCGCCGCGATGCGCTGGCTTGCGACATACGCGCGTCAGCTCTCGTGGGGGTGGGCGCGGCGTCTGCGGACGAAATCGATCAGCTGAACATCCGGCAGGCGACCTTCCTCGCCATGCGCCGGGCGGTTGCCGCCCTGCCGCAGCCGCCGGCCCATGCGCTGGTGGATGGGCGGGACGCGCCAGACATCGGCTGCGCATGCGAGGCCGTCATCAAGGGCGACCGGCGGTCCCTGTCGATCGCGGCGGCCTCGATTATCGCCAAGACGGTGCGCGACAGAATGATGGTGGAGCTCGACACCACCCTGCCCGGCTATGGCTTCGCCCGCCACAAGGGCTACGGGACCCAGGCGCACCGCGAGGCGCTTGCGCAGCTCGGCGTTACGCCTCACCACCGCCGCAGCTACGCGCCGATCCGCGCAATTCTTCAGGATGCGGACAGCCCTTCTTAATCCTTCACACGCGCCCACACGGGGCGGTGACAGGCTCTCACGGCGAGTTGACGCCGCGTGGCGTTGATCGCCCGCGCGGCGGCGTCCATATGGCGCGCGCTGCCGGCACAGGCCGGCGGCCAACCATCGTGGAAGCCCGCCCGTTGGACTGGGAGGCGTCGCGCCACGCAACCTGGATAAGGATCTTTTCCATGAGCGCATCTGATGAACTGAAGAAGCTGGCCCCCCTCGGCGAGACCAAGCCCGACGTGATGAAGGCCTTTGTTGCTTTCGACACCGCCGTGATGGCTGACGGCGCCCTGCCGAAGAAGACCAAGGAACTGATCGCGGTCGCCGTGGCGCTGACGACCCAGTGCCAGTACTGCCTGGCGATCCACACCGACATGGCCAAGAAGGCCGGCGCCACCACCGAAGAACTGGCTGAAGCCTCCTTCGTGGCCGCCGCCCTGCGTGCCGGTGCCGCAATTACCCACAGCGCCAACCACGTGGTGGACGGCAAGTAAGGGACCGGCCTCAAAGCCTTTGTCCCAAAGGAGCGGCCGCGTCTTGCCTTCGGGCGTATCCAGGCGCGGCCGCTGACTTATCCACTGGCTGTGGATATTTACTGTTGACAAAATTGAATCGGTTAGATTCCCGTTAACCTTGGTTAACACATTGAATCTTATAAAAGATTCTTGACGGTGATTCGCGTCTGACTCAAAATCCGCCCCAACAACAGGTTCCTTGGGGGGCGTATGCGTACCAAAAGCACCCGCACGACATCTCGTGCGGCCACCAGAAAATCCGTCTCGAAGTCTGCCTCGAAGAGCGTGTCCCGCACGGCGCCTCAGGCCCGGGCCGCTGCGCGCGCGCCGCTGCCGGTGAACACGATCATCAATGGGGACAGCATCGAGGAGCTGGCCAAGCTGCCCGACGCCTCGGTGGACCTGGTCTTCGCGGACCCGCCCTACAATCTCCAGCTCGAAGGTGAGCTGCTGCGTCCCAATAACACCCCCGTCGACGGCGTTGACCAGGAGTGGGACCAGTTTGCGTCCTTCGCCGAATACGACAAGTTCACCCGCGCCTGGCTGGCCGAAGTGCACCGCGTGCTCAAGCCCACCGGCACGCTGTGGGTGATCGGCTCCTATCACAACATCTTCCGGGTCGGCGTGGCGCTGCAGGATCTGGGCTTCTGGGTGCTCAATGACATTGTGTGGCGCAAGTCCAACCCGATGCCGAATTTCCGTGGCCGGCGCTTCACCAATGCCCATGAAACCATGATCTGGGCGTCAAAGGACCGGAACGCCAAGGGCTACACCTTCAATTACGACGCCATGAAGGCGCTCAACGATGACCTGCAGATGCGGTCGGACTGGGTGCTGCCGATCTGCTCCGGCGGTGAGCGGCTGAAGGATGACCAGGGCAACAAGGCGCACCCCACCCAGAAGCCGGAATCGCTTCTGCACCGGGTGATCCTCGCCTCATCCAATCCGGGCGACGTGGTGCTCGACCCGTTCTTCGGTACCGGCACGACCGGCGCCGTGGCCAAGAAGCTCAACCGCAAATATGTGGGCATCGAGCGCGATGCTCAGTATGCGGAGGTGGCGCGCAAGCGCATCGACCGCATCAGCCATGCGGATCCCGAGAGCCTCGAGGTCACCCAGGGCAAGCGCGCCCAGCCGCGCGTACCCTTCGGCACGCTGGTCGAGCGCGGCATGATCGAGCCGGGCACCGTACTTTATGGTCCGGGCAAGCGATTCAAGGCCAAGGTGCGTGCCGACGGGTCGCTGGTGGTGACGGGCGCCTCCGGCTCCATCCACAAGATCGGCGCCCATGTGCAGGGCCAGGAAGCCTGCAATGGCTGGACCTTCTGGCACCTCAAGACCGATGCCGGCCTGACCCCCATCGACGTCCTGCGCCAGCAGGTCCGCGCCGAAGGCAGCGTCTAGCCAGGGCACAGCACACGCCAAACCCTCAGATAGACCCTCCGGTCAAGCCGGAGGGAAAGCGGAGTGGGGGAATTACTCCACCCCCCACCGCTCGCCCTCCGGCTTGACCGGAGGGCCCATGGGAGGCCGCGTGTAAACCCGGCCTACTTCCTGCGGCGGAACTGCTTCGCCACTTCCGGGTCCGCGTGCGCGACAACCTTTCGCATGACCGTCGGCAAGGCCCGTTCGGTCAGGCCATCCACCGGCACCCACTCCCCATCCGCCTGCGGACGGTCAGCGACTTCGGCTGCATAGACCACAAGCTCCAGCGCGAAATGGGTGAAGATATGGCGCACCGTACCGGGCAGCACCTCCCAGGGCGCGTCCGCCGGGGCGTGAAGCAGATGGTCCACCGCCTTCTGCTCCCGCCATTCCGTGCCCGGCACTTCGTCCATGCCGCCCAGCAGGCCCTTGGGCGGACGGGTGCGCAGCAGCACATGCCCCCTGCCGTCGGTCAGCCAGAAGGCCGCGCCGTGGCGGGTCGGTTTTTCCTTCTTCGGCGGCTTCACCGGCAGGGTTTCGGCAATGCCCTGAGCGGCTGCCGCGCATATATCCGTCCACGGACAAAGACTACAGGCGGGCTTCTTCGGCGAACAGAGCGTCGCCCCCAAATCCATCGTTGCCTGGGCGAAGTCGCCGGGCCTTGTGTCAGGCACAAGCGTGCGCAGCCTGTCCCTGATCTCAGCTTTTGCCGCGGGCAGCGGCGTGGTGATCGCAAAAAGGCGCGAGATGACCCGCTCCACATTGCCGTCCAACACAGCCGCCGGCTTATCAAAGGCAATCGCTGCGATGGCGGCCGCCGTATAGGGCCCAATGCCCGGCAGCGCGAGCAGCCCTTCTTCCGTCTGCGGAAAGACGCCGCCCAGTTCCCCTGCCACCATCCTTGCGCAGGCATGCAGGTTGCGGGCCCGGCTGTAATAGCCAAGCCCCGCCCAGGCGCTCATCACCTCTGCCGTGTCCGCTGCTGCCAGGTCTTCGACGCGCGGCCAGCGGGCGATGAAGTCCTCGAAATAGGGCCCCACGGTCTTCACCGTGGTTTGTTGCAGCATGATCTCGGACAGCCAGACACGATAGGGATCGGGCACCGCCTGACGTGCCCCTGCCCCTGCCCGTGCCCTCGGGCTCACACGCCAGGGCAGGTCGCGGGCGTGGCGGTCATACCAGTCCAGCAGCCGCCCGGCGGGACTGCCGCCCGGGTCCTGCCCCACCGAAGCAAGTCCGGCCCGCGCCATCTGGTTGCCCGATTTTCCGGCCAAGGAAGGTCCATCCACGTTTTTGTGATCGCCAGCGTCGCTTTGCACACTTAGCATGCGTTTGCCCGGCGTCTAGCCTTTCACATGCCTCTCAGGAGGCGCGTTTCACCGCCGTTCCGACAGGACCGTTCACTGCCCATGCCGCCCGCCCGTCCAGATATGCGATCCCTGCCCCGCCCGCGGCTGACGTTCCAGCGCCTCGGCGTGCAGCTCGACCATCTGACGCGCAAGGCCTTCACCAAGTTCGGCTTTCCCGATGACCATGTGGTGACGCGCTGGCAGGAAATCGTCGGACCGGAGCTGGCGCGCATGACATCACCCGAGCGCCTGTCCCGCCCCCAGAAGGGCACCAGCGGCGGCAGCATCCTCATTGTGCGGGTAGCAGGCGCCGCCGCGCTTGAGATGCAGCACATGGCGCCGCAGATCATCGACCGGATCAACGCCTTTTACGGCCGCCCCATGGTGGGACGCCTGAAACTCGTCCAGGGGCCCCTGCCCGCCGACCTTGAACCGCATCTGCGCCGCACCACGCGGATCGGCGCGGGCGCCCGGCCGGCACGGCGCACTCCCCTGTTCGGCACGCCCGAGCCCACCGCCAGGCTGACGGCTGACGCAAACATTGATGACCCGGAACTGGCCGGCGCACTGGCACGGCTGGCCCGCGCCATCGAGAACCGCAACAAGTGAGACCCGCTACACGCGCCTGACGCAACGGGCCTCCCGCAAGGCCCATCCACACCGATACATTTCACCGATCAAGGACCGGAGACATCCAGATGGCTGACCGCACTTTTTCTTCCAACCCCGGTAGCACCGATGGCGTTACCCGCCGCACGCTGGGCCGCGGCGCGGCCATGACGGCGGCTGCAATTGCCATGCTCGGCCTGGCTGCCTGTGGTGACGGGACCGACGGCTCGTCGGCGGATGCAGGCTCGGGTGCCGGCAGCAACCCGGCGATGGCATATGAAAACCCGCTTGGCGACATCACCCTGGGCGACCCGGATGCGCCGGTGGTGCTGGTGGAATATGCCTCCTACACCTGCGGCCATTGCGCGGCCTTCCATAATGAAAACCTGGAGCCGCTGAAGGAAAACTACATCGAGACCGGCAAGGTCTATTACGTGTTCCGCGAATACCCGCTGGACCCGGTGGCCACCGCCGCCTCCATGCTCACCCGCTGCGTGGCGCCCGAAAAGCACCTCGAATTCTCCGACGTGCTGTTCAAGCGTCAGCCGCAATGGGCCTTCGTGCAGGACCCGCGCGCAGCGCTTGAAGGCATTGCCCGCCAGGGCGGCATCTCCAAGGCCCAGTTCGAGGCCTGCCTGACTGATCAGGAGGTTCTCGACGGCCTGCGCGACATGCAGAGCTATGCTGCTGAAACCCTGGAAGTGCAGGCAACGCCTACGATTTTCGTGAATGGCGAGAAGATCAACGGCAACCTGCCCTGGCCGCAGCTGGAAGAGATCATCACAAACCAGTTGCCGGGCTAAGCCGAATCGGCGGATCAAAAGGGTTAGCAAACCTTTAACGAGCGGCCATGTTCGCTCTCAGCGACCGTCCCGGCCGGGACGGTTGCCCCCGCCGGGGGCAGGCCTGGGAGATCATGGGTGCCCATTCGGGGACATTCCGGCCTGCCGGAATGACTGACGCCTTGAAACTGAACCGCCTCCGCCTGACCGGCTTCAAGTCCTTCGTCGAACCCACCGAACTCGTGATCGAGAGCGGGCTGACAGGCGTGGTCGGGCCCAATGGCTGCGGCAAGTCCAACCTGCTGGAAGCGCTGCGCTGGGTGATGGGCGAAAGCTCCTACAAGTCCATGCGCGCCTCCGGCATGGACGATGTCATCTTCTCCGGCACGTCCGGCCGCCCGGCCCGCAACATGGCCGAAGTGGTGCTGGCAATCGACAATGCCGGCCGTACCGCACCTGCCGCCTACAACGATGAAGACGTGATCGAGGTGTCGCGCCGCATCGAGCGTGAGATGGGGTCCGCCTATCGCATCAATGGCTCCGATGCCCGCGCGCGTGACGTGCAGACCTTCTTTGCCGATGCCTCCACCGGTGCCCATTCGCCTGCCCTCGTACAGCAGGGGCAGATCGGCCGCATCATCTCCGCCAAGCCCACCCAGCGCCGCCAGATCCTGGAAGAGGCCGCGGGCATTTCCGGCCTGCATGCGCGCCGCCACGAGGCGGAGCTGCGCCTGCGCCAGGCGGAGACCAATCTCGAGCGCCTCGACGATGTGATGGGCCAGATCGAGACCCAGCTTCAGAGCCTCAAGCGCCAGGCCCGCCAGGCCACCCGCTTCCGCAATGTGTCACGCGACATCCGCCGGGCCGAAGCCATGGCGCTCTATCTGCGGCACAAGGTGGCTGCGGATGTGGAGCAGACCCACGTCATCGGCCTGCAGGAGGCGGACCGCGCGGTCGCGGCTGCCACCGAGGAGACCGCCCGCACCTCACGTGTGCAGTTTGAAGCCGGTGAAAAGCTGCCGGAGCTGCGCGAGACCGAGGCCCGGGCAGCGGCTGCCTTCCATCGCCTGACGGTGGAGCGCGATACCATTGCCAATGAAGCCCGGCAGGCGGAGCAGGCGCTGGAGCGCCTGTCCAACCTGCTGCGGCAGATCGAGGCTGACCTTGCGCGCGAGCGCGACGGCATCAAGGACACGTCCGAGAGCCTTGAAGCCCTCACCGCCGAAGAAGCTGAATTGCGCAAGGCGGATGAAGGCTCCGACGAAGCACGCGAGCGCGCCCAGGCTGAAGTCACCCGTCTCACCGAGGCGCTGGCTGAGAAGGAAGCCGGGGTCGAGGAATTGTCGCGCGAGCTGGCCGACCTTTCAGCACGCCGTCAGGCCCTGATGCGCCGGGTGAACGAGAACAAGGCCCGCTACGAAAAGCTGGTGACCACCCGCACGCGGCTTGCCAATGAGCGCGAGGAAATCGCCCGCTCCGATGATGTGCAGGCTGCCATGGCCGGCCGCCGCGCAGCCGTTGACCGTGCGCGCGAAGCAGTGCGCGCAGCAGAAGCCGCAGCCCAGGATGCCGAGCGCGCCCGGACGGATGCGGCCACCGCTGAAGAGCAGGCCCGCCCGCCGCTGTCGGCCGCCCAGCAGAAGCAGAGCAAAATGGAGGCCGAAGCCTCCGCGCTTGCTGATCTGCTGCGCGTCGCTGACGGTGATCTGTGGCCGCCGCTGATCGACAGTGTGTCCGTGCGTCCGGGCTTCGAGGCAGCCCTGGGGGCCGCGCTGGGCGAAGACATTGAGCAGCCCGCGGACGAGGCATCGCCGGTTCACTGGCACACCCTGCCAGCCATCGATCAGCCCAGGCCGCTGCCGGAAGGGGCCGAGCCGCTCTCCACCTATGTGGATGGTCCGGCGGCCCTGCAGCGTCGTCTCTCCCATGTGGGCCTGGTGGACAAGGCCATTGGCCGCAGCCTGCAGGCGCAGCTGCAGCCGGGTCAGCGCCTTGTCTCCAAGGAAGGGGACATGTGGCGCTGGGACGGGTTTACCGCCGCAGCCGAAGCGCCCACGGCGGCCGCCCAGCGGCTGGCGCAGCGCAACCGTCTTGCGGAACTCGATGCAGAGCTTGAGACCGCGCGCGCGGAGACAAAGCGTCTGCAGGATGCACACGAGGCGGCCCGTCAGGCCGTGAAGGATGCGCAGTCGCGTGAGAACGCCGTTCGCACCGAGTGGAAGTCCGCCCAGGGGTCGCTGACCGCTGCGCAGGATGCACTGGCGGCTGCCGAAAAGGCCGCCTCCGCCCAGATCACCCGCCTGGCCGCGGTCGACGAGGGTCTGGCGCGCACGGCGGACGACATCGAGGAAGCCCGCCAGGCGCTTGATGCAGTCAACAAGGAAGCCGAGGACCTGCCCGAGGAAGGGGCAAAGCGCGAGGCGTTTGAAGCCATGCGCGCCGAGGTGCAGCAGCTGCGTCAGGATGCGTCCCATGCACGGGCTGCGTTTGACGGGCTGGCCCGCGAAGTGCAGCAGCGCAAGCAACGTCTTGGCGCCATTGCCCAGGAGCGCACGCGCTGGCAGGGCCGTCTTGAAACGGCCAACAAGCAGATCGAGACGCTGGAAGAGCGCCTTGCGTCGACCCGTGCGGAACGCGAAGCCCTTGAGGGCGTGCCCGCGCAGGTGGAAGAAAAAGCCAAGGCGCTGATGGACAAGCTGTCCGAGGCGGAAACCACCCGCAAGGAAGCCGCCGACGCGCTGGCAACCGCCGAGAATGAGCTGCGCGCAGCGGACACTGCCAACAAGGAAGCCAACGACGCCCTGGCCAAGGCGCGCGAGACCCGGGCGCGCATCGACGCCATGCTGGAAGGCGCGCGCAACCAGGTGGCGGAAGCCGCCCGGCAGATCCAGGAAGCCTTCGAATGCGCCCCGGCGCAGGTGCTGGCCGCCGGTGAGATCAGCGCCGACGAGGAACTGCCGCCGCTTGAGGATGTGGAGCGCAAGCTTGAACGCTACAAGCGCGAGCGCGAGAATATGGGCGCGGTCAATCTGCGTGCCGAGGAAGAAAGCCGCGAGGCAGAAGAGCAGCTTGAGTCCATGCAGAATGAGCGTGGCGATCTCGAGCAGGCCATCGCCAAGCTTCGCCAGGGCATCGGCAGCCTCAACAAGGAAGGCCGCCAGCGCCTGCTGGATGCCTTCGGCACGGTGAACGACAATTTCAGCCGCCTGTTCACCCGCCTGTTCGGCGGCGGCACCGCGCATCTGGAACTCGTGGAATCGGATGATCCGCTTGAAGCAGGGCTTGAGATCTTCGCCCGCCCGCCGGGCAAGCGTCTTACCACCCTGTCGCTGCTGTCCGGTGGCGAGCAGGCGCTGACGGCCATGTCACTGGTGTTTGCGGTGTTCCTGACCAACCCGTCGCCGATCTGCGTGCTAGACGAGGTGGACGCCCCGCTCGATGACGCCAATGTGGAGCGCTTCTGCAAGCTGCTCGAGGACATGCGCACCGAGACCGAAACCCGCTTCCTGGTGATCACCCACCACCCGCTGACCATGGCCAACATGGACCGGCTGTTCGGGGTCACCATGGCGGAGCCGGGCGTCAGTCAGCTTGTGTCGGTTGACCTCGCAGGCGCTGAAGCCATCCGCGAAGCCGGCTGACCCATGCCCTCGCTCGATCTGGGCATCACCATCGCCTGCCCGCCGCGCCGTGTCTTCACGACGGTGGCGCATCTGGGCGAGTTCGCTGCTGCCGTCCCCAGCATTACCCGCGCCTCCTGCCTCGGCACCACGGAGGAAGGCGTCGGCGCGCGCTGGGAAGTCTTCCGCGAAATCAGCGGTGTCGAGCGTTCGACGGTGTTCGAGGTGGTGGAATACGAACCGGACAGCTGGGTGCGCATTGTCTCCGAGGCGGGCGGCGCCACCTGGGACGCGGGCTTCGAAGTGACGCCTGACGGCCGCAGGACGGCCCTTGCCCTGTCGCTGGAGGCACGGGCCAAGGGTATCGCGGCCCGCATGGGCCTGCCGGTGATCCTCAGCGCTGCAAAGGGTGTCTTCGCCAAGGACCTTGACGCGGTGAAAAGGCACTGCGAGAGCGCCAAATAGGGCTTTCAGGCCGGTATTTTCATCATTTTGCGGGGGCAGAATCCCTTTCCTGCCGCAATGCAGCAGCCGCGTGCTGAGATGCCGCCTGCGACTCTTTGGCCACCCGCTTTTTTTGCAATGAAATCAATCAGTTAAATGCTCCCCAGCCTTGCTTGACAGGGGGTTGGGGCGAAACTATGGTGCGCGCGACTTCAAGCCCGGCTGTGGCGTCTTTCGCAGTTTGTGGCGGGAAATCCCTTTAACGCTCATCCGAGTGGTTCGTTCGGGCGCCCGCGCCCTTAGACGGCAAGGCAGGTCATCAAGGCAGTTTGCAAGGTTTTTCAGCAGCTTACGGCGTTTGCGCTCTGAGCCGCTCACTGACCTTGCCGGGAATTGCCGGGCATGTGTGAACACCTCACCTTGCCGGAGACAGACAGGCCAAAGCCATGACCGAGCCAGACAAGAGCCGTGAGGATTTCGACCGCCGCCTGACGCAAGCGCGCAACCGACGGGCAGACGGGGGCCAGACGAACCGGCAAACGGCTTTCGGCCAGGCATTCCGCCTCTCGAGCGAGATGGTTGCGGGTGTGCTGGTCGGCGGGTTCATCGGCTGGACGCTGGATAAATGGCTGGGGACGACGCCCTGGCTCCTGCTGGTGTTCTTCTTCCTCGGCATCGCTGCCGGCATCCTCAATGCGGTGCGCGCGGCCCGGGAGATGAACGCTGGCGCAGACGAGACTTAGCTCGCCGATAGCGGGCCGTGATTTGAACCCGCCCCCAGGGCGGCAATGTTTTGACCCGCCCCGAGGGCGGCAAAGTGGTGGTAAGAGGCGAAAATGGCTGCTCCAGCTGAACCGGGTGCATTTCCTGTAGATCCGATGCATCAGTACGAGATCGTGCGTCTGCTGCCGATCGAGCTGGCCGGCTTCGATGCCTCCTTCACCAACTCCGCCATGTGGATGGTCGCCTCCGTCGCCGCCATCTCGATCTTCATGATCTTCTCCGTCTCCTCCCGCGCGCTGGTTCCCGGCCGCTGGCAGTCGATGGCGGAACTCTCCTACGAATTCGTGGCCAACATGCTGCGCCAGAACACCGGCTCCGAAGGTCAGCCCTTCTTCCCATTCGTGTTCTCGCTGTTCATGTTCATCCTGTTCGCCAACATGTTCGGCCTGCTGCCCTATTCCTTCACCGTTACCAGCCACATCGCCATCACCTTCGCGATTGCGCTGTTCGTGATCGTGGGCATCACCCTGATCGGCCTGTTCAAGCACGGTCTTGGCTGGTTCAAGCTGTTCGTGCCGTCCGGCGTGCCGGTCGTGCTGCTGCCGCTGATCTCGGTGATCGAACTGATTTCCTACCTGACCCGTCCGCTGAGCCTTTCGGTGCGTCTGTTCGCCAACATGCTGGCGGGCCACACCATGCTGAAGGTGTTCGCCGGGTTTGCGATCATGCTGGGCTGGGCGGGCGTCGCCCCCTGGGCCTTCATGGTGGCGTTCACGGGCCTTGAGGTGCTTGTCGCCTTCCTGCAGGCCTATGTGTTCGCCATTCTCACCTGCATCTATCTCAACGACGCGCTGCACGTTCACCACTAAGAGGCAACTCTGACGGGCCGTCCGGGCTCGCGTCATTCACTTCGACTTCGACCTTCCGGGATCCGCCATCTCCAGTTTTGCGGCGGGGACCACAACTCTCAAGGAGACTTCAAATGGAAGCGGAAGCTGCAAAGTACGTCGGTGCCGGTATTGCCTGCATCGCCCTTGCTGGTGCCGGCCTTGGTATCGGTAACATCTTTGGTAACTACCTCGCCGGCGCCCTGCGCAACCCGGCCGCCGCTCAGGGCCAGTTCCCGAACCTGCTGCTCGGCTTCGCCCTGGCGGAAGCCACCGGCCTGTTCGGCCTCGTGGTCGCCATGATGCTGCTCTTCGTGGTCTGAGTTCGCTTTTCACCAAAGCGTCTTTCAAGACTTTAGAAGACCAGTAGACGGAAAGGGTCAAAGAGCATGGCGGACACGTCCATGACCGAAAATCAGTACGAAACCATCGTCGTTGCCCAGGCGGGCACCGGCGAGGGCGCCGTGCTGGCTATCGGTGAACAGGCGGAAGCCCAGCTGGGGATTGCGCAGGAAGACGAAGCGCATTCCGGCGGCATGCCGCAGCTCGACTTTTCCACCTACGCTCCGCAGCTGATCTGGCTGGCGCTTACTTTCGGCGTTCTCTATCTCCTGATGTCACGCGTGGCCCTGCCCCGCGTGGCTCAGGCGCTGGAGGCCCGCCGCGACCGTATCGCCAACGATCTCGATCAGGCCGCTCAGCTCAAGGCGGAGACCGACGCAGCCATTGAGGGCTATGAAACGGCACTGGCGGAAGCCCGCGCCAAGGCCCATCAGATTGCGTCTGAAACCCGCGAAGAGCTGGCGCGTGAAACCGACGCGCTGCGCGAGAAGCTGGAAGCCGAGCTGGACCAGAAGCTGGAAGCAGCCGAGGCCCGGATCACGCAGACCAAGACGGAAGCCATGAGCAATGTGCGCGGCATCGCCTCTGATGTCGCCACGGCGGTCGTGGCCCAGCTTGGGGTTTCCGGCGTTGATGCCGCAAAGATCGCCTCCGCGGTCGATGCGGAACTGAACTAGGGAGAGCCAGTCATGTTGTCACTGCTGTCAGACGGCACGTTCCTGACCGGCCTCTCCTTCGTGGCCTTTGTTGGCCTGCTTCTCTATTTCGGCGTGGCCGGCAAGGTCACTCAGGCCCTGGATGCCCGCGCCGATGCCATCAAGGCTGAGCTGGAAGAAGCCCGCAAGCTGCGTGAAGAAGCGCAGGCCCTGCTGGCCCAGTACCAGCGCAAGCAGCGCGACGCCGAGGAAGAGGCCCAGGAGATTGTCTCCCAGGCCCGTCACGAAGCCGAGCGCCTGGCTGCCGAAACCCGGCAGAAGCTTGATGAGCAGGTCGCCCGCCGCACCGCCCTGGCGGAACAGAAGATCGCCATGGCTGAAGCACAGGCCGCCAAGGAAGTCCGGGATGCAGCCACCGAGGTTGCCATCACCGCCGCTGCCAAGGTGCTGGCCGACACCAATGACGCCTCCCGCCAGGACGCGCTCATTGATCAGAGCCTCGAGCAGGTTCGCCAGCGTCTGGTCTAAGCCTTACAAGACACCACAACCTGAAAAAGCCCTGCCCTCGCGGCGGGGCTTTTTTGTTGTCCGGATGTGGTGCCCGGTCTCGCGAAGCGCATTGCCCGATTCATCATGTTCCACTAATGTTCTTATCCTGATCGAGCCATGGGGAGAAGGCACAGGATGATCGAAGGAAGCTGCTGTTGCGGGGCCGTGAGGTTCGAACTCGCAAATCCGCCCTCCATGATGGGCATGTGCCACTGCTCGCGATGTCGCAAGGTCGGCGCAAGCGCGATGGTCTTCATCAAGAAAGCGGACCTGACCTGGGTCTCCGGCCGCGACAATGTGGCGGTCTACGCGCCGGAAGCGCCCTACCAATACGCCCGGTGCTTCTGCAAGACCTGCGGCACTTCGCTGGGCGAAATCCTGTCTGAAGAAGACAGCTTCCCGATCTCGGCCCACACGCTGGACACGCCGCTGGAGATCACCAACACCTTCCATGAGTTTGTCGCTGAAAAGCCAACGTGGTCGCAGATCGGCGATGACGCCAAGCAGTTTGACGGACACCCGACGGCGTCCTAGCAGGTCAATCGGGATGGTGTCCCTGCCGCAGCAGCAGAGAGTGCACCGGCAGGCCGTTCGCGGAGATGATGCGGATTTACTTTAGCCGCCCGCTGCCGGTACCACCTGCACCTCCGGCCACATGGCGTGCCAGCGGGCTGACTTTGAGGTGTAGTGCTCAGCGGAAAAATTGCCGCTGGGGTTTGGACGGACCCGCATCCGTATCAGGTCATCCAGGCCGTCCGGGGCGTAGAGGCGCTCTTTGCCGTCAAGGGACACCCCCACCTTGCAGGCCACCGCCAGAAACCGGTCAATGCCCTCGCAGGAGGACCGGAGTGGCGGATAGTCGACGCCGAAATGGTCCTCATACCAAAGATGCACCCGCGCCTGATTGCGCAGCTCGATCTCGGCATCGAGGTCCGCGGCCGCCTCTCCAACGCGCCGGATCTGCGCATCCTCCGCCTCATAGGACGTGTCCGGATCAAAATAGAAGATGTCGTAGTCCTTGATGCCGTGATCGGGCGCCCGGCCTGTAAGATGGTTCCACACGGTCTGGAACAGGCTGCCGGAGACAAGCCACGCATCCGGCAATCTCAGATCAGGTACCCCGTCAAGGATCGCGGCATTGATTGGGTTCTGCCGGATGCAGGCGATGAAGTCGGCCTCAGTCATACCACAAGCCTACGCCGATTCCCGGCTCCGCTGCGTGCGATCCTTGAGCCCCCCTATCCCCGGGCTTGACCCGGGGCCTACTCGCATCGGCTGAGAGCCGCAGGGAGTGTGGTCTGGGGACAGGCCGCCCAAGCCACCAACTCCATACACGCTTCGGCAAGCGGTACGGCGAGTGGACCCCGGGTCAAGCCCGGGGATTCGGGGAGGCTGATACTCCCCTCACCACATTCCGCTATCCCTCCGGCTTGACCGGAGGGTCTCCATCGGCGTGCTTCAGCGCCCTGCCCTATTCCGCAGCCTGAGCTGGGGCCGGAGGCGTCCAGCGGAGGATGGGTTTGCGGGCGGCGGCTGTCTCATCCAGGCGGCGGCGCGGGGTCAATTCGGGCGCGTTGGTGAAGCGCTCGGTCTCGCCCGCTTTGGCGGCCCGCGTCAGCTCGCGCAGGCAGCCGATAAAGACGTCGAGGGTGGATTTCGACTCGGTTTCCGTCGGCTCGATGAGCATGGCGCCGTGCACCACAAGCGGGAAATAGACCGTCATCGGATGATAGCCCTCATCGATCATCGCCTTGGCGAAGTCGAGGGTTTCAACGCCCGTTCCCTTGAGGAAGCGGTCATCGAACAGGGCCTCGTGCATGCAGGGGCCTTCAAAGCTCGCGCTCATCACATCCTTGAGGGACGCCAGCACGTAATTGGCGTTGAGCACCGCGTCTTCCGCCACCTGGCGCAGGCCGTCGGAGCCGTGGCTCATCATGTAGGACAGCGCGCGGACGAACATGCCCATCTGGCCGTGGAAGGCCACCATGCGGCCGAACGGATCTGCGTCTGACGCCGCTTCATCTTCGACCAGCCGCAGCTTATCACCGTCTTTGACCACGTAAGGCAAGGGCGCGAAGGGCGCCAGCGCGTCGGACAGCACAACAGGGCCTGCACCCGGGCCGCCACCGCCATGGGGGGTGGAGAAGGTCTTGTGCAGGTTGATGTGCATGGCGTCGACACCAAGATCACCCGGCTTCACGCGGCCGACAATGGCGTTGAAATTGGCGCCGTCGCAATAGAAATAGCCGCCGGCATCATGCACCGCGTCGGCAATCTTGCGGATGTCGCGTTCGAACAGGCCGCAGGTGTTCGGGTTGGTGAGCATGATGCCCGCCACGTCCTCGCCCAGCTTGGCCTCGAAGGCGGCCAGGTCCACGCGGCCATCTTCCGTTGCCGGAATGGCGTCCACCGAAAAGCCACAGGCCGCAGCCGTTGCCGGGTTGGTGCCGTGGGCGCTTTCAGGCACCAGCACGCGAGTGCGGGTGTCGGCCTCACCGCGCGCCTCAAGGGCGGCACGGATTGCCATCAGGCCACACAGCTCGCCATGGGCGCCCGCCTTGGGCGACATGGCGACAGCGGGCATGCCGGTCAGTTCCATCAGCCAGCGGCCGAGTTCACTCATCAGTTCCAGCGCACCGGGCACGGTGGATTGCGGCTGCAGGGGATGCACATCGGCAAAGCCCGGCAGACGCGCCATCTTCTCGTTGAGGCGCGGATTGTGCTTCATCGTGCAGGAGCCGAGAGGGTAGAAGCCCGCATCGATCGAATAGTTCTTCTGCGACAGGCGCACGAAGTGGCGCATGACTTCGGGCTCCGACAGGCCCGGCAGGCCGATTGCGCCCTTGCGCGCCATGCCGTTGAGGCGCGGGGTCACGCCTTCGGGCTCCGGCAGGTCAACGCCGCAGGCGCCGTCCCGGCCGCGCTCGAAGATCAGCGCTTCTTCATAGACGAGGCCGCGATGGCCGGTATGGGTCTGCTTGTTGCTCATGACAGCACCTCTGCCAGCGCAGCCTTGTAGACGGCGCGGTCTGCGTCCGTGTTCACTTCCGTGGCCGCAACGATGATCAGGTCACGGACGGCCTCATTGCCCGGCATCAGGCGCGAGGCGGGCACACCGCCCAGCACGCCCTTTTCCGCCAGCGCATCAATCACCCCGGCAGCCGGTTTGGGCGTGCGGATGGTGAACTCGTTGAAGAAGGCCGGGGTCAGCACCTCAACGCCTGCCACCTGCTCCAGGTCGCCTGCCAGCTTGCAGGCACTTTCGTGGTTGAGCGCTGCCAGCCGCGTAAAGCCCTGCTCGCCAAGCAGCGACAGATGGATGGTGAAGGCCAGGCAGCACAGGCCCGAATTGGTGCAGATATTGCTCGTCGCTTTTTCGCGGCGGATATGCTGCTCGCGGGTGGAGAGCGTCAGCACATAGCCGCGGCGGCCATCCACATCCACCGTCTCACCGGCAAGGCGGCCGGGCATCTGGCGTACATATTTCTGCCGCGTGGCGAACAGGCCCACATAAGGCCCGCCGAAATTGAGCGCGTTGCCGATGGACTGGCCTTCGGCCACCACGATGTCCGCCCCCATCTCGCCCGGTGCCCTGAGCGCGCCCATGGAGACGATTTCCGGGATCGCAACGATCAGCAGCGCACCCTGCTCATGGGCAGCGGCGGCGATGGCCGACAGGTCCTGGATATTGCCGAAGAAATCCGGGTACTGAACGACGACGCAGGACGTTTCGCCGTCGATCTGTGCGGCGAGGTCTTCGGTGCCCGTTACGTTGGCTTCAAGAGCCACCACGACGTCACCGGCAAATTTCGAGTTGGTCTCGATCACCGCCCGGTAATGCGGGTGCAGATTTCCGGAGAGGACCGCCCTGGTGCGGCGGGTGACGCGGTGCGCCATCTGCACGGCTTCGGAGCAGGCGGTGGAGCCGTCATACATGGAGGCGTTGGCCACCTCCATGCCTGTCAGCAGCGCCACCTGGGTCTGGAACTCGAACAGATATTGCAGCGTGCCCTGGCTGATCTCCGGCTGATACGGCGTGTAGGAGGTCAGGAACTCCGACCGCTGGATCAGATGATCCACGGTCGCGGGCACGTGGTGCTTGTAGGCCCCGGCGCCCACGAAGAAGGGCACGGCGCCCGCGGACACATTCTTTGCCGCCATCGCGGAGAGCGCGCGCTCGACCTCCAGCTCGCCCTGGTGGGGCGGCAGGTCAAAAGCATGGTCGATGCGCGCGGCTTCCGGCACGTCGACGAACAAATCATCAATGGACTTGGCGCCGATGACGCCCAGCATCTGCTGGCGGTCATCCGCGGTCAGCGGCAAATAACGCATCAGTCGAGCTCCGACAGGTAGGTCTTGTAGGCGTCTTCGGACATCAGGCCGTCAAGCTCGCCGGCATCCGCCAGCTTCAGCTTCACGAACCAGCCTGCGCCGGTGGCATCTTCGTTGACGCCGGCGGGTGCGTCGGCCAGTGCCTCGTTCACTTCCACGACTTCGCCGGACACGGGCGCGTAGACTTCTGACGCGGCCTTCACGGATTCGACCACGGCGGCCTCATCGCCCGCCTTTACGGCCTTGCCCACATCCGGCAGCTCCACATAGACCACGTCGCCCAGCTGCTCCTGGGCATAATCGGTGATGCCGACGGTGACCGTGTCACCTTCGATGCGCACCCATTCGTGGTCCTTGGTGTATTTGGTTTCAGCCATTGGATGAGATCCCCTTGGAAAAGACGTGAAGCGTTACTTGGCGTAGCGGTGCGGGGCGAAGGGCATCTTCGCCACCTTGGCGGGGCGCGGCTTGCCACGCACCATGAGGTCCAGATCGGTGCCGGGCTTGGCGTGTTCGGCCGCCACATAGCCCATGGCCACCGGGCCATCGGCTGTCGGGCCGAAGCCGCCTGAGGTGATTTCACCCACCACGGTGCCGCCGGCATGAATTTCGGTGTGGGCGCGGGCCGGTGCCTTGCCTTCGGGCAGGATGCCGACACGCTTGCGGGCCGGGCCGTCTGCCAGTTCCTTCAGGATACGCTCCGCACCCGGAAAATCTCCTGCTTCGCGGCGGTGCTTGGGTATGACCCACGCAATGGCCGCCTCCACCGGAGATGTGGTTTCGTCGATATCGCTGCCATAGAGGCACAGGCCTGCTTCCAGCCGCAGGCTGTCGCGCGCGCCGAGGCCGATGGGTTCCACCTCTTCGTGGGCTAGCAGCGCGCGGGCCACGTCCTCTGCCTTGTCGGCAGCGACGGAAATCTCGTAGCCGTCCTCACCCGTATAGCCCGAGCGGCTGAGATGCAGATCAATGCCGTCAAACGTGCCGCTGGCGGCTTCCATGAAGCTCAGCCCTGCGGCCTGCGGGCAGTGGCGGCCCAGCACGTCGGCCGCCATGGGGCCCTGCAGGGCCAGAAGCGCGCGGTCGTCCCGCGTTTCAAGCCGCACACCGTCGGGCAGGCGGCTTTTGATATGCGCGTAGTCAACATCCTTGCGCGCCGCATTCACCACCAGCATCAGCCGGCCGTCATCGTCTTCGGAGGTGGAGCGCGTGACCATCAGGTCGTCGATGATGCCGCCTTCATCGGTCAGCAGCACGGTGTAGCGCTGCTGGCCGAGGCCGAGGCCGCGCATGTCGCCGGGCACCAGCGCTTCCAGCGCCCCGGCGGTCGTGTCGTGGTCCGGGCCGATGAGGAAGGCCTGGCCCATATGGCTGACATCGAACAGCCCGGCCTTTGCGCGGGTGTGCAGATGCTCGCCGAGCACGCCCAGCGGATATTGCACGGGCATGTCATAGCCGGCGAAGGGCACCATCTTGCCGCCCAGTTCGATATGCAGGGCGTGCAACGGCGTCGTCTTGAGATCGTCGGAATGAATGTCAGCCACGTGGGGTCTTTCAACAGAATCGGTTGGCGGCCATCCTGTCCGGGAGGTCTCCCGGGCGAATGACGCCCCCTCTGTCGAAGACCTGAGAGATTCACCCGCTGCGGTTTATCGCGGCTGCGGCGGGTTTACTCCGTCGGTGAGGACCGGACCAAGAGCCCGGGCCTGCTTTCCAGAGTGTCATCCCCACGCGGTCCTCGGTGCCTGAGAGTTTCCGGGGCGGTTGCTCCTTCGGCGCTTTCGGGCGGTCACGGCATAGGCTGTGACCGGCCCGTCAGTCTCTCCCGCGCAGGTTAGGCTGACGTCGGCGATGATAGGTGGGGTCTGAGCAGAGTCAATCGCAATAGCAGCTCACCGGCGCGCGTGCGCAGGATTGCTGCCATGCAGCAACGCAGCAATACGCGCCCGGAACGCGGCCTGTCGGCCTAATAGCGTGCCCTGCGGCGGTTTTCTTCCACTTCCTGGGGCGTGAGCTGGAAGCCGATGATGATCTCGTAGGCAGCGCCGTTTTCCTCGCCCACCTCGATTTCCATGTTCTCGAAGGTGCGCGTGTAGACCACCGAGCGCTGGCCGGGGGCGAATTCCACCTCGGCATCGAAATAGGTCTTGTCCATCACCGATTCGCCGTCCTTGGTCAGCGCCACGAAGACCGGTGTCGATACCACGCTGTTGCGGGCGGCGGGGCCGAGATCGACGGACATGCTCAGGGCATAGTCGACGCTCACCACCGTCTCGTCATAGTCGCAGATGGTTGCCACATCGAGCAGCTCCCAGCGATAGGCCACGTCGGTGATGTCGCGCCCGCCGCTGCCGCGGTAATCCACCTTCATGCGGGCATCGGCCAGGATGCCTGCGCCGGGGCAGCCACGCTTGACCACCTGCTCGCGGCTTTCGCCGCTCCACCAGCCACAGCCGGCCAGCACCAGCGCGAGGCCCGTTGCCGCCATTGCCTGTCCCCAGGAGCGTGTGAAAGTGGTGGTCATCGATAAGCCCATGATCTGATTGTTGTTTCTTCCGTCGGCCATGCGTCGTTTGGCGCCTTGACTTGGGAGGCGGGAAGCCGCACTTACGCCTTATCTGTCGCACAGGATGCGACGACACGGCCCCGAGGGCGGCGGGAGGCGAACAGTAGCCAAGCGCCCTTCCCCCGGCAAGGTGGCTCCGGCACAGCGGCCAAGGCCGACGCGGCCTTTCAGCGGCCGCCGCGCCCCGCCCCGGACCCCCTCGGCCCCGACGGAAAGAATGTTACGTGACCCACAAGCCCCTTCTCTCGATCCGCCTTGCCGCGCCGCGCGGCTTCTGCGCGGGCGTGGACCGCGCCATCCTGATGGTGGAGCGGGCAATCGAGAAGTATGGCGCGCCGGTCTATGTGCGCCACGAGATCGTGCACAACCGCCACGTGGTGGAAGGGCTCGAGGCCAAGGGCGCGGTCTTCGTGGAAGAGCTTGAGGAAATCGCCGACAAGACGCGGCCGGTCATCTTCTCCGCCCACGGCGTGCCCAAATCGGTGCCGGCGGATGCCGAATCGCGGGGCATGTTCTATCTGGACGCCACCTGCCCGCTCGTTTCCAAGGTGCATGTGGAAGCCAACCGTCACCATGACGAAGGCCGCCACATCCTGATGATCGGCCACAAGGGCCACCCGGAAGTGGTGGGCACGCTGGGCCAGCTACCCGAAGGGGCCATCACCCTGGTGGAGACGGTCGAGGATGCCGATGCTGTCTCGCCGCCGGACCCGATGAAGCTCGCCTATGTGACGCAAACCACCCTGTCGCTGGACGACACGCTGGATATCGTCAACGCGCTGACACGCCGGTTTCCGGCCATCCGCGGGCCGCACAAGAACGACATCTGCTACGCCACCACCAACCGCCAGGCCGCCATCAAGGCAATTGCCGAGGCCTGCGACATGATGCTGGTGGTGGGCGCGCCCAATTCGTCAAACTCCGTCCGGCTGGTGGAAGTGGCGCAAAAGGCGGGCTGCCCGGAAGCCCGGCTGGTGCAGAAGGCCGACGAGGTGGACTGGGAGGCTCTTGAACGTGCCGTCACCAGCAAGGACGGCCGCTTCGTGCTCGGCATATCGGCGGGAGCGTCCGCACCGGAACTGCTGGTGCAGGACGTGATTGCCGAAGCGCAGGCCCGCTTCATGGTGACGGTCGAGGAAGTGACCGTCTCCTCGGAAGACGTGATCTTCAAGCTGCCGCGCGCCCTCACCGCCTGAGGCCTCTTTCCACGGCCTGCTCCCTGCCTGCGGAAAATCAGAAAAGCCCATTGGAATTCCGGGCGCGGGGCTGATACCAAGCGGCATGGCGGTTTACACGGATATTTCGGACGAAGAGCTGACAGCGCTTGTGGAGCGCTATGACATCGGCACGCTTCAGTCCGCCAAGGGCATCGCGGAAGGGGTGGAGAACTCCAACTTCCTGCTGCACACCACCGTCTCCCCCTTCATTCTCACGCTGTATGAGAAGCGCACCTCCGAGAACGACCTGCCCTTTTTTCTGGGGCTGATGGAGCATCTGTCGGCGCGTGGGCTGTCCTGCCCGGTGCCGGTGCATGCGCGCGACGGGTCGGTCCTGCAGCGCGTGGCCGGGCGCCCGGCCGCATTGGTCACCTTCCTTGAAGGCATGGACGTGAAGCGCCCCCGCGCGGAGCATTGCCAGCAGGTGGGCATGGCGCTGGCGCGGCTGCATGAGGCGGGCGCGGATTTCGGGATGACGCGGGCCAATGCCCTGTCCGTCGACGGCTGGGCGCCCCTGGCAGCCACGGCCGGCGACCGGGCCGACACCGTGGCCGAGGGGCTGACTACGCTAATTGCCCGCGAGCTTGAGCTTCTGGCTGGTAGCTGGCCGAAGGACCTGCCGACCGGGGTGATCCACGCGGATCTGTTCCCGGACAATGTGTTCTTCATCGGTGCGGAGCTGTCCGGCCTGATCGATTTCTATTTCGCCTGCACCGATGCCTTTGCCTATGACATTGCCATCTGCCTCAACGCCTGGTGCTTTGAGGCCGACGACAGTTTCAACGTCACCAAGGGCCGGGCGCTTCTGGCCGGATACAACAAGGTGCGTGCGCTTGAGCCGGAAGAAGCTGACGCGCTGCCCCTGCTGGCGCGCGGGGCGGCCATGCGTTTCCTGCTGACACGCCTGGTGGACTGGCTCGACGGCCCGCAGGATGCGCTGGTGAAACCGAAGGACCCGCGTGAATATCTCAAGCGGCTGCGGTTTCATCAGCACGCAGTGAGCGCTGCTGATTATGGATATGGTGGGTAATGACGCGGGTTGACGTCTATACGGACGGGGCATGTTCGGGCAATCCCGGCCCCGGCGGCTGGGGTGCGGTTCTGATCTCCGGCGGCAACGAAAAAGAGATTTCCGGCGGCGAACCCGGCACCACCAACAACCGCATGGAGCTGATGGCCGCCATCATGGCGCTGGAAGCGATGAAGCGCCCGGTGGAGGTTCATCTGCACACGGACTCAACCTATGTGCGCGACGGCATCACCAAGTGGATCCATGGCTGGAAGAAGAACGGCTGGAAGACCGCAGCCAAGAAGCCGGTAAAGAACGCCGATCTATGGCAGCGCCTCGAAGAGGCTGCCGGCCGCCACAAGGTTGAGTGGCACTGGGTGAAGGGCCATGCCGGCCACCCGCAGAACGAGCGCGCCGATGAACTGGCGCGCGGCGGCCTGGAAGCCTACCGATAGCAAAACGCTCCCTCCCCGGCCGGGGAAGGAGCGCTTGGTCTTGCAGGCGCCTGAGGGCGAATGCCGCTCAAAGCTGGCCCATCATGGTTTCGGCGCCGGAGGCCTTGGCCTCGCCGGGATTGCTTTCCATGTTGAGGCTCTTCACCACGCAATCGTCGATCAGCATGGAATAGCGCTGCGAGCGGGTGCCCATGCCGAAGCCGGAGCCGTCGAAATCGAGGCCCATGGCCTTGGTGAGATCGCCATTGCCGTCACCCACCATGGTGACCTTGCCGCCGGCGCTCTGCTGCTTGCCCCAGGCATCCATCACGAACGCATCATTGACCGACAGGCAGATGATGTCGTCGACGCCCTTACCCTTGATATCATCCGCATGCTGAATGAATCCCGGCAGGTGCTGGTTTGAGCAGGTCGGGGTGAAGGCGCCGGGCAGCGCGAACATCACCACCTTCTTGCCCTTGAACAGGTCACCTGTGGTGACCGGCGTCGGGCCGTTCTCGGTCATGATTGTGAGGGTTGCATCGGGGATGCGGTCGCCAACACTGATGGCCATTTGGGGCTCCCTTTGATCCTGGCTATGTGCCCGGCGCGGCAGGCGGCGGGCTTGTTCCCTGGTGCACCGGCAGAGCCGGTGACGTTCGGCGGCATTTAAGCCCACAGGCGGGGGACAAGGCCAGAGCAAATACCCCCCGGCCCTGTCAGTGGCTGCCGGACCCGTCGCGCGGCGGCAGGTGCAACTCGAATTGCTGCGCCCAGACGGGTTTCATCGCGCCGTCCGGCATCGGGCCGAGATCCGCGAGGGTGACGCGGAAGCTGCCGCCGGTCTGCGCGAGGCCCTGGGCATCGCGCAGGGGCTTTGCCGGCAGCATGAATTCCGCAGCGTCGCCCTCATATGTCATATTCAATGGCCCGAGATAGAGCGTGCCCATGCCGCCGTCATCGCCGGGCATTGGTTCGGCAATCAGCACCGGGGCGGCAAGCGGCGCTGACGCGCTGACGCGCAGATGCAGCCAGTCCTGGCCGTCGCGGGTGACGATGTCGGCGGCCTCTACCCGCGCCTCGTGATCTGCGGGCACCATGGCCTGCCAGCGGGCGATGAGGCCGGCGAATTCCGTTGCACCGCCGGAGCGGGCAGGCAAATCGAGTTCGGCACTGGCCTCAACGGGAATGCACAATTCCTCGCAGGCCCCATAGACCACATCGGCCGTCAGGATCACGGGCCGGGACGGGTCTGCCGGGGTCACGCTGAGGGGGAACACGACCTGGTCTTCATAGCCGAAGCTGATATCGCCCGGCAGCTCGAAACGCTGCGGCATGGGATAGGCCACCTCCACAGCAGCGACGTTCCGTGAGCGGGAGAAATCGAAGACCGGCGCGATGCCGCTGTCACCGGGATTGCGCCAATAGGTCTTCCAGCCGGGTGCCAGCGTGATCTCGACGCCTGCGGCAATTGCCGTTTCACCGGGCAGCGGCGTGCTGCCCGTCCGGGCCGCAACCAGCCGCAGGCTTGATGTCATGGCCTTGTCCCATGCGCTGGCGCCCTCCGCCACGCGCTCGCCGAACAGGCGGCTCGTCAGGGACCGGTCTGCCGCATGGCCGGGCGACGCGCCTGCCGACATCCCTGTCAGCAGGGCGACAAGCATGAGCACCGACGCAGTGACGGCCCGCATGGCAATGGCGCGCGTGGCGATGGCGCGCGCGGTGAAAAAGCGGACAGGACTGAGGTCTGAACGATGGAACTGCATAATGACGCCATATTAGCGCTTAAAGCTGAACGCCAAGCTTCCGGATGGTCACCCTTGCGTGAAGGAACTGGCTCTACAGGCCCGGTGATGTGCTCGGGCGTCCGGCCCGTGGGCCAATCGTTAACGCCAATGGGAAACGGGCTTTGGCCGGGTCCGGCACAGGAGGTAGTCTCAAAGCGTTATGGCATCGACCGATCCCTTTTCCCCCGCGCCCGGTGCATTCGGGTTGTCAGGCTCCCTGCAGGGGCGCTTCCTCATCGCCATGCCCGGCATGGAGGACAGCCGCTTTGCGCAGTCGGTGGTCTATATGTGCTCGCACAGCGATGAAGGGGCGATGGGGCTGATCGTCAACAAGCTGGCGTCGCACATTTCCTTCCCGGATCTCCTGAGCCAGCTACACATCCAGACCCAGAGCCTGTCGCCGGTGGATGTCCCGGTGCATGTGGGCGGCCCGGTGGATACCGGACGCGGCTTCGTGCTGCATAGCCGGGACTATGGCGGCACCGCCAGCACACTGCCCGTGGGCGACGGTGTGGCGCTTACCGCCACCACCGACATCCTGCGCGCCATCGCCGACGGCACGGGGCCGGACCGCTATCTGCTGCTGCTTGGATATGCCGGCTGGTCTGCGGGCCAGCTTGAGGCCGAGATCAAGTCCAATGGCTGGCTTGTGAGCGACGCTGCACCGGAGCTCGTCTTCAAGGCGGAGACGGATGACAAATGGGCCGCCGCCCTCGCCCATATGGGTGTTGATCCGCTGCTGCTGTCGGCGGACGCGGGCCACGCCTGACCCTCATTCCGGCAAACGGGCCCGTTCTTTTCGCCGTCCGTCCTGCCGACGGGTTTTTCTCGCGCCCTCAGTCCTGTTGACGGGCGATGAAGTCATGCGTGTCTCCGGCTTCCATCGGCTGGCCGAACAGGAAGCCCTGGCCATAGGTGCAGCCCAGCTGTTCGAGCCGGTCGCGCACCTCTTCGTCCTCCACCCCTTCCGCCACCACGGACAGGCGCAGGCCGTCGGCCAGGTTAAGGACCGACCGCACAATGGCATCGGGCTCATCGGTCCGCGCCATCGCCTGCACGAAGCTCTTGTCGATCTTCACCACATCAAAGGGGAAGCGCTGCAGATAGCTGAGGGACGCGTAGCCCGTGCCGAAATCATCCAGCGCCAGCTTCACGCCGAAGCCCTTGATCTCTTCCAGCACACGCGCCGCCATGTCCGGATTGTTCATCACCAGCGACTCGGTGATTTCCAGCCGCAGGCTGCCGGACGCGATCTGGCTGCGCGCCAGCAGGTCCTCGATCCGGGCAGGCAGATCATCGAGCAGCTGGCGGCTTGAAACATTGACGCTGACGAACAGCGGCGGCTGCTGCGGGAAATCAGTCTGCCAGGTGGCGAGGTCACCTGCGGCCAGCTCAAGCACATGGCTGCCAATCTGGTTGATTAGGCCCGAGCGCTCCGCCACCGGCACGAATTCGTCCGGCGAGATGAGGCCGCGCGACGGGTGCCGCCAGCGCACCAGCGCCTCAAACCCCGCAAGGCGCCCGGATGCCAGGTCCACGATGGGCTGATAGGCCAGCAGAATTTCACCGCGCTCAAGCGCCCGGCGCAGGCTGCTTTCCGTTTCAATCTCGTCATCCGCCGGACGCATGTCGGGGCTGAACTGCAGCACCGTGTCGCCCTGCCGCTTGGCAAGACGCAAGGCCAGGTCAGCTTCTCCCAGCAGGGTCTCCCCGCGCTCGTGGTGCGGTTCGCGGATGGTGAAGCCGACGCTTGCAGTGGGGAAGATTTCGCGCCCGCCAACCTCAAGCGGCTGCGAGATTGCCTCCTGCACCAGCCGGGCAATGTCGGCGGGGCCGGTCTCGTCGGTCCAGCCGGCCACCAGCATGGCAAAGGTATCGCCATCAATGCGGGCCAATGTGTCTTCCGGCGCGATAAGCGCGCGCAGGCGCTGGGCCAGTGCCTGCAGCAGCGTGTCGGCCGTGTCATGGCCGAGGCTCTCATTCACCTGCTTGAAGCGGTCGATATCAGCCAGCACCAGGGCGATGCGCTCATGGGTGTTCTGGGCGCGCAGGCAGGCGCGGTGCAGGCGGTCCACGAAGAGCGGCCGGTTGGCGAGACCCGTGAGCGGATCATGTAGCGTTTCGCGCACGAGGCCCGCCTGCGCCTCGTGGCGCTCGGTGATGTCGGCGATGGTGCCGACAACGCGGCGGGCAAACCCGTCCTCGCCGGCAAAGCAGGTGGCGCGAAGTTCCAACCAGCGGCTGCCCTGCACCGGGTCGGCATGCTCCAGCCGCATCTCGAGGCTGAAATTGGCGTTGCCCAGTTCCACATGCTCGTCCAGCACCTGGGACACATGCCGCCGGTCATCGCGGTGGACGCGGGCCATCCAGGTCTCGAAGCGGCCGCCGAGGCTGCCGGGCACGAGGCCCAGATGTGCTTCCAGCGACGGGTCCACGTAGAGCATGCCGGTGACAACATCGAGGTCCCACACGGCCTCGCCCGCCCCGGCGAGGGCCAGCGCGCTGCGCTGCTCGGCGCGAATGGCGTCGGCATCAGGCAGCTTGAGTTCCGGTGTTTCCATGTGCGTGGCGGCATGGGCAGAGGGCACCTGCCCTCCCGGGCCGGGATGGTCCCCTGCTCCGCCAGTGACCATCCTGGAGGCCGTGGCCATGGTCTTGCGGGCGGCGAGGCGCGCCGCGTTGAGGGTGGATGGTCCTGCCAGCGCGTAGGCGGCGATGAGAATGCCCAGCACCGCAAGCGCGTGGATGATCATCTCGACAGCGGGCGACCGGGGCATCAGGCCCTGGGTCGCAAAGGCTGCGAGGATGGCGGCGAGCGCAATGAGGGCCCAGCCAGCGCGCAACTCGCCCGCTGCCGGGGTCATGCGCGGCATCAGGCTTTCCTCGGCGTTGCGACCTGCGGTCAGCGCCGCCACGCCGCCCAGCGCCACGGCAAAGGCGATGAGGCGGATGAAGGGAATGCCGATGGACGGCAACACCAGCACCAGCAGCGCTGCGGGCAGCACGCCCCACCCGGTGAGCCGGGCCAGCTGCTCCCGGTCCGGCGACAGGGCGCGAATACGCTCGGTCGCCAGCACATGGGCCGCAGCGCCTGTTGCCATGGCCAGCATCACGGCGGTCATGCGCGCATCCCAGGCGGCACTCCAGCCGAAGGTGCCAGCCAGATAGCCCTGCGCGGCCAGCTCATAGGCCAGCGCGCCGCCGGTCAGCAGGGTGGCCTGCCAGACGGTGCCGTGGGGCATAGTGCCGGAGGGGCCGGCGGGCCCGCGCAGATGATGCGCCAGGTGCTGGGCCCATTGGGCTGCGAAGAAGGCAAAGGCAATCGCCAGCGCGCCGACCACGAGCCCGGCGAAAGAGGCACGGCCCGCTTCCGCTGCCGTCAGGGCTTCAGGCTGCCACAGGGTCACCGGCGTGGGTGCGGAAGCCCCGAAGGGGATGGCGAAGGTGGTGGTGGTGCGCGGCGGCAGGGTCAGCAGCGCCCGCGTATCACCGCTGCGTGCCGAGGCTCCGGGCACCGGCTGCGGCAAGGGATGGTCGGCAGGCGTGATGCGCCAGCCGCCAAGCTCCGACAGGGCGCTGCGCACCGGGGCAATGCCGGATGCCCACAGGGCCGAACGGTCGATGGACAGGATACGTTGCTGCGGCTGCTCCAGCGGGTTCTGCAGGGCGAAGACAAGCCACACGCGGGCAAAATCCGCTTCGGTGTCGAGCATCACCAGCGGCACCGGGCCGGGCAGCACGGCTTCGCGGTCTGCCGGCAGGCGCACGATCACGGAGGTGAGGTCCACCTCAGGCTGCGCGGGATCAACCACCACAACCGGGATGGTGTGCGGGCCGGGCAGACCTTCGGCGAGCATGCCGGACAAATCCGCTTCAGGCATCTCCTGCTCAACGGCGGTCTTACCTTCCCCTTCGTCTTCATCACCGGCGGTGGTGCCGGGCCGGGCATCGAAGATGTCACCCTCTTCGGAGGGAGACGCGGCAGGCACCGCCGGGCGGCTCTCCTGTGCCTGCAGGGGCACAGGTGCCACTAGCATGCCGATGCAGACAACAAGTGATGCGACAAGGGCTACAACAGGGACCGCCACAGGGGCTGAGGCGCGCGGCCTGGCCCGGCCCCAGGCATGGCTAGGGGAGCGCAAAAACGGCAACTGGTCGAAGATGCGGATGAGGCTGCCCTTTCCTGTCGCCCGGCTCTGGTTCCATTTCGGGTGCCGTCCAGTCCGCCCGCTCACACCCCTCGGGACACGCATCTTCAGGATGCGAATCAAAAGGCTGCGGGGCCGAAACACCCATGTCCTTGGTAGCGTCCCGGTCCTGCGTCTGACAAGCAGATGCGCCCCCCGCACGCGCCTTACGGACGCGGATCGGTGGAGAGGATCGCGAAGAGCAGATGGTCCCGCCAGGCCCCGTCGATGCGGAGGTAATTGCGGGCATAGCCTTCGCGGGTGAACCCGCAGGCCAGCAGCAGCCGCGCCGAAGGCTCATTGCTGGGCAGGCAGGCGGCTTCGAGCCGGTGCAGCTTCAGCTGATCGAAGACAAAGGGAATGAGGGTGCGCACAGCCGCACCGGTAAATCCCTGCTGCTTGTAGGGTTCTCCCACCCAATAGCCGAGCGAACAGGTCTGCGCGACGCCGCGGCGGATGTTGGACAGGGTACAGCCGCCAACGAGCCGCCCGGTGCGCGAGGAAAACACGAAGAAGGGATAGGCCGCGTCGTCCCGCACGTCACGGCCATAACGGCGAAGGCGTCGGCGGAAGGCCGTGCGGGTCAGATCATCAGCGGGCCATGTCGGCTCCCAGGGCGTGAGGAAAGCACGGCTGCGGGCCCGCAGCTCCGCCCACTCCGCATAGTCCCCCTGGCGCGGCAGGCGCAGGGTGACGCCGTCTCCTTCCAGGGCATAAGCATCATCACCGGCGCTCCGGTGCCTCAGCAGGGCCATGCATACGCCTCCCAGCGTCCTGATCGTCGGCTGCCTGCGGATGCGGCAGCTTGTGTCCGGATTTTGCCGTGCCGGGGACCGGACTGGCAAGCACCGCCACACCGTGCGGTTTGAACGCCTGAGCAAGGAAACAGGATGACCGGTCATATCGCACGCAGGTCACGCCGGATCAGCATGGGGCACCGGGTTGACCGTCCGGCATCTGTCTTTCGAAAGGACTGACCTAAATGAAATTTGCAAAACTGCTCGGCGCTGTCGCGATCGCCGCCGCCGTTCTGCCCGGCGCTGCCGCTGCGGAAAATGATCCGGCCAAGCTGAACGATCTCGAGATCGCCCACGTCGCCTATGTGGCCGACAATATCGACATCCGCTATGCGCATCTGGCGCTGGCCCTGTCGCAGAACGAGGAAGTGCGCGAATTCGCCCGCACCATGATCCGCGACCACACTGCTGTGAACGAACAGGCCCTGGCCCTGCTGGCCAAGCTCGAAGCGCAGCCGCAGGACAATTTCCTCAGCCAGTCGCTCAACGAAAACGCCGAGAAGATCGTGACCGAGCTGGCGGCTCTGCGCGGCGACGCGTTTGACAAGCGCTACGCAGAAAACGAGCTGGGCTACCACCAGGCGGTGAACAATCTCGTGGAGAACGCTTTCATTCCCAATATCGAGAACGCCGAAGTGAAGGCGCTCTTCGAACAGGGGCTGGAAATCTTCAAGACCCACGAGAAGCATGCCGAAATGATGGTTCAGGCCCTGAACTAGGCTGATGCAGAACAAGTCACGTTCCGTCACACGACGTTCCGTGCTGGCCATGGCCGCAGCAGCTCTGGCTGTTGCGGCCATTGTGCATCCGGCACTGACATCCCCGGCCCGTGCGCATGATCCCCACGTCACGACGCATCTTGTGGAGATCAAGAGCCTGAAATTCGTGCCGGAGGAAATCACCGTCGCCCCCGGCGACAGCATTGTCTTCGTCAACAGGGACTTCGTGCCCCACACGGCCACCGGCGCGGACGACAGCTGGACCACGCAGACGCTTAATCAGGATGATGACGAGGCCGTCCTGATCGAAGCCGGGATGACGCTCGACTATTATTGCGTCTTCCACCCGAACATGAAGGGACGCATCCGGATCATCGACCCGGGTAGTCACTAGAGGGGCTCTGCCCTACCGGCCCGAGCCGTAGGCGGCGGCGATGCGTTGTGCTGCCGCCTCCGGTGCTCCCGGCCCCACGATTGACACCGTGGCCTCCGCTTCCGCCGCAACGCGCTGCATGAAGGCGCTCACATCCTGCGCCGTCACGGCTTCGAGACGGGCCACCAGCGCTTCGGCGGGCAACACCTCGCCAAACACCACCAGATGCCGGGCAATCTGCTCAGCGCGCGAGGCGCAGTTTTCGAGGCTCATCAACAGCCCCGCCTTGGACTGGGCACAGGCCGACGCAATTTCGTCCTCGGTCACGCCTTGCGCCATGGCACAGATCTCGTGGCGGATCACGTCCGACAGATCGGCAACGTCTTCCGGTGCCGTGCCCGCATAGACGCCGAACAGGCCCGTCTCGGCAAAGCCCCAGCTGTAGGCATAGATCGAGTAGCACAGGCCGCGCCGCTCGCGGGCTTCCTGGAACAGCCGCGAGGACATGCCGCCGCCGAGAATGGTGGAGGCGATATCGGCGGTGAAGAATGCGTCACTGCCGGTGGGTGCGCCCTCGAAGCCCAGCACCAGGTGGGTCTGGTCGAGGTCGCGGGCGCGGGTCGTGATGCCGCCCTGATAAAGGGCGGGCGCGAAGCTGCTGGCCTCGCGGCCGTCGCTCATGCGGAAGGCGTCTGCCGCCATGGCGCAGAAGCGGTCATGATCAACGGCCCCGGCCGCGCTCAGGATCATGGAGCCGGGCCGGTAATGGCCCGACAGATACCCGCGAATGCTGTCCACTGTCATGGCACGCACACTGTCACGCGTGCCGAGGATCGGACGGCCAAGAGGCTGATCCGGGAAAGCTGTTTCGGACATCATCTCGAAGACGAGATCATCCGGCGTGTCTTCCGCTTCGCCGATTTCCGACAGGACCACGCCCTGCTCGCGCGCCAGCTCTTCGGGTTCCAGCCGGGAGTTCTCGATGATGTCGCCAATGAGGGTTACCGCGAGCGGCACGTCCTCGGCCAGTATGCGGGCCGCATAGACCGTGTTCTCGTGGCTGGTGGCCGCATTGAGCGACCCGCCGACGCGTTCGATCGCGCCGACGATCTCGGCCGCCGAGCGCGTGGCCGTGCCTTTGAAGGCCATGTGCTCCAGCATGTGGGCGATGCCGTGCTGGGCCTGTGTCTCGTGGCGCGCGCCCGCATTGACGGTCAGCGCCACGGCCGCCGTCATGATGTTGGGCATGGGATCGGTGACGACCGTCAGGCCGTTATCGAGGCGGGAGACCCTGACCGTCATGAAGCGCGTGTCTTTTCCTCGACGAAGGCCTGGACGGCGGCGAGGTCGTTCGGCAGCGCGGTCATCCGCTCTTCACGGTCGAAGAGATCATCAAGGTGCGGCGGCAGGGCCGGGTGGATGCCGGTGGCGGCTTCAACAGCTGCGGGGAACTTGGCGGGATGGGCGGTCGACAGCGTCACCATCGGGGCACCTGTCGGCGCCAGCACGTCGCGCGCGGCAGCCAGACCAACCGCCGTATGCGGATCGATCAGCATACCGAGCGTCTCATGCACTTGCTTCATGGCGGCGTGCATCGCGTCATTGCTGACACGCGCGGACCCGAACTCCTCGCGCATGGCGGCAAGCCCGTCTGCCTCGACGGTGAAACTGCCGGATTGCTTGAGGCCGTTCATGGCGGCGCGCACGCGGGCAGAGTCCCGGCCATAGACCTCGAACAGCAGGCGTTCGAAATTGCTCGAGACCTGAATGTCCATGGACGGCGCGTCGGTGGGTGTCACACCCTCCACGGTGTAGGCCCCGGTCTTCAGGGTGCGGTCGAGAATGTCGTTGATGTTGGTGGCGATCACCAGCCGGTCGATGGGCAGGCCCATGCGCTTGGCGACGTAGCCTGCGAAGATATCGCCGAAATTGCCTGTGGGCACCGAGAAGGATACCTGCCGGTGCGGCGCGCCCAGCGTGGTGGCTGCGGTGACGTAGTAGACCACCTGCGCGAGGATGCGGCTCCAGTTGATGGAGTTGACCGCGGCCAGCTTCACCCGGTCGCGGAACGCCAGATCGTTGAACATCGCCTTCACCAGCGCCTGGCAATCATCGAAATTGCCGTCGAGCGCGATGTTGTGGACGTTGGCGGCCGTCACCGTCGTCATCTGCCGGCGCTGGACGTCCGACACCCGGCCTTTCGGGTGCAGCACCACCACATTCACCGCGTCAAGCCCGGCAAAGGCCTCGATGGCAGCCCCGCCCGTATCACCGGACGTTGCCGCGACAATGGTCACCTGCTCGCCGCGCTTGGTGAGCACATGGGAGAAGAGCTGGCCGAGCAGCTGCATCGCCAGGTCCTTGAAGGCCAGGGTCGGCCCGTGAAACAGCTCAAGCAGGAACTCGTTTGCGTCCAGCTGCGCCAGCGGCGCGACGGCCGGATGGGCGAAGGTGCCATAGGCAGCTTCTACCATGCTGGCGATATCGTCTTCGGCAATAGACGGGGCAAAGGGCCGGACAATGCGCGTGGCCACGTCCGTGTACGGACGCCCGGCCATGTCGGCGAAATCCGCGGCGCTGAAGGTTGGCCAGGTCTCGGGCACGTAGAGGCCGCCATCACGGGCAAGGCCCGAGAGGAGCACGTCTTCAAAATCGAGAACCGGGGCGTCGCCGCGGGTTGATACGTAACGCATGTCGTGTTGCCAGGCTTGCTGGAGTTTTCCTGATGCACCAGGGGGCGTGAAGTCGTGCCTCCCCGGCGTGAAGCGGCGCACCATAGGCCGCGAGGCTTTGCCGGGGCAAGGGCCGGGGCAAGCGCCTGGCGATCCGGCCTATTTCAGGCCGATGCGCCCGCGGGCGATGTGAAAGGCCAGCCAGACACCGACCAGCGTGGCCGCAAGACCGTACCATGTGAAGGCATAGCCCAGATGCGGGTTCTTCAGGGCCAGCCGGGTCTGTCCCCCAACCGGATAGCCGCCAGGCACGGGTGCCGGGCCTGCATCAATCATCAGGGGAAAGACCGGGGCAATGCCGAGCTCCTGCGCGATGCGGTTCACCGGGCGGTGATACCAGACATTGCCGTCAAGATCGGGTTCCGGCGTGAAGGCATTGGCGTCTTCCGGCGTGATGGCGATGCCGGTGAAAGCCACCGGCCCTTCGATCTGCCCTTCGGTGCGGGTGGCGGCCGCCTTGCGGCTCACCGGCACGAACCCCCTGTCCACAAGCACGTGGCCGCCGCCCTCAAGGGCCAGCGGGGTGATGACGTGATAGCCCGCCTCTCCGTCTATGGAGGTGATGTAGGCGTGCACTTCGCGCGCGTGGTCGAAGGTGCCGGTCACGGTGACGGGCGTGTAGGTGAAGGCTTCCGGATCAAGGTTTGCCCAGGCGTCACGCGGCGGCAGGGGTTGGGGGTCGGCCGCCAGGCCCGCCTCTATGCGGGCCAGCAGGCCTTCCTTCCAGGCAAGACGATCCATCTGCCAGTTGCCGAGGCTGATGAGAATGACAAGGGCCACGGCGCCCAGCAGGGTCGGCCACAGCATGGGGCGGAAGGTCATGGGCTCAGCCTTCGCTCGTCGGATGCTGGCGGCCCTCGCGGGCGCGGTTGTGAAACTGAAGCGCGATCAGCACGCCCTTGAAGGGGCGCAGCAGACCAACAGGCACACCGATGCCCAGCGGCAGGAAAATCAGCGCATGCAGCCAGTAGGGCGGCTGATAGGTCAACTCGACGAACAGAGCCAGGCCGACAATCAGGAAGCCCGCGATCAGAATAATGAAGACCGCCGGCCCATCCCCTGCATCGACCTTGGTGTAATCGAGACGGCAGGCGGGGCATTCGGGCGCCACGGTGAGGAAGCCATCGAACAGTTTCCCCTGCCCGCAACGCGGACAGCGCCCCCGCAGCCCCGCCACGAAGGGCGAAAGCACGGGAGCGCTGTCATCACGTTCGAACTCAGCCAAGGTGTCCCCCGGCGTGGATGGCTTAGTGGGCTGCCGGTGTGCCCGCGCCCCACACATAGATGGCGGCGAACAGGAACAGCCACACCACGTCCACGAAGTGCCAGTACCAGGCAGCGGCTTCAAAGCCGAAATGATGCTGCGCCGTGAAATGGCCCGCATAGGCACGCAGCAGGCACACGGCGAGGAAGATGGTGCCGACAATCACGTGGAAGCCGTGGAAGCCGGTCGCCATGTAGAAGGTGGCGCCGTAGATGTTGCCGGAGAAGCCGAAGGCCGCGTGGCTGTATTCGTAGGCCTGCAGCAGCGAGAACAGCACGCCAAGCGCCACGGTGAGGATCAAGCCCCACTTAAGGCCGTTGCGGTCACCCTGCTGCAGGGCGTGGTGGGCCCAGGTCACGGTGGTGCCGGAGGTCAGCAGGATGAGGGTGTTCATCAGCGGCAGGTGGAACGGGTCAAAGGTCTCGATGCCGACCGGGGGCCACACGCCGCCGGTGGCTTCAACGCGGGCATACTGAGCCACTTCACCGGTGAACAGGCTGGCGTCGAAATAGGCCCAGAACCAGGCCACGAAGAACATGACCTCAGAGGCGATGAACAGCACCATGCCGTAGCGGTGATGCAGCTGCACGACCGGGGTGTGATGGCCCTGGTGTTCGGCTTCCTTCACCACGTCACGCCACCAGCCGAGCATGGTGTAGAGCACCATGGCGAAGCCGATGAAGAACAGCCAGGAGCCTTCCATGCCGAAGGTGCCCGGCTTCATGGCCACAACGCCGCCCAGCATCATGACAAAAGCGCTCACGGAGCCGACGAACGGCCACGGGCTCGGGTCAACCAGATGATAATCGTGATTCTTGGCGTGTGCGTCGGCCATGAATGCCCCCGGGTCTCTTCTCTTTTTCAATGCAGTGAAGCGGTGCGCTTATAGCGCGCCGCCCCATGCTTGTCGTTAGTTATATCAGCTTCCGTTGGCGGCTGCAGCCTGGGTGACCGAGGCCGTTTCGGGAATGCTGATGGTTGGGTTCGCTTTCTCATAGAACGTATAGGAAAGCGTGATGGTGGTGACGTCATCCATCTGCGGATCATCGGCGATGGCCGGATCAACGAAGAAGGAAACGGGCATGTCAATCTTCTCGCCCGGCATCAGCAGCTGCTCGGTAAAGCAGAAGCAATCCACCTTGGCGAAATAGACACCTGCCTTCTGCGGCGTGACATTGTAGGTCGCGGTGCCGACGATGGGGCGGTCGGACAGGTTCTCGGCCGAATAGAAGGCCAGGCCGTCAGCGCCAACATTGATGTCGGTGGACACTTGTTGCGGCTTGAACTGCCAGTTCAGCGCCCGGTTGGTGTTGGCGTCAAAACGCACGGTCACAACGCGATCGAGAATCACGTCGGAAAACTCAGCCGATGCCTGCGTCGTGCCGCCATAGCCGGTGACCCGGCAGAACAGGTCGTAAAGGGGCACCGCCGCATAGGCCATGCCCACCATGCCGCCCACGATAAGGGCGCAGGCGAGCACGATCTGCTTTTCGCGCTTCTGGACGGGGGAGTTCATGGTTGATGCGGTCATGTCTCAAGGCCTTCGCTAATAGGTCCGGTCTGCGACGTTACCGCCGAGCCGCACGAGTGTCATTGCGAAGAAAAGTCCCACCAGGACAAACAGTGAAATGGCCACGGCGATGTTGCGGCGGCGCAGTTTCTTTTTCTGCTCCGGCGTCAGGGTCACCGCATTCAGCTCTGTCTGGTGCTCGTCACTCATACTTCGCGTGATCCTAGACCCATGCAGCAACAGGCGCGAGACCCGCCATGCGCTCGATCAAAAGCGAGGCGAAAAGCGCAAAAAGATAGAAGATGGAGAAGCCGAACAGACGCATGGCTGCAGAGCGGGCCGCATCGCCCTCACGCTTGCGCCACACCTGGACGGCCAGCCACAGGAAGCCTGCACCGAGGCCCACGGACATCAGCGCGAAAAGAGGACCACCAAAGCCGAGCAGCAGCGGCGAAACGCCGAGCGGCACAAGCGCCAGCGAATAGACAAGGATCTGCGTGCGCGTGGAATCACCGCCGGCGACAACCGGCATCATCGGCACACCGGCGCGGCTGTAATCATCGTTGCGCACGAGCGCCAGCGCCCAGAAATGCGGTGGTGTCCACATGAAGATGATGGCGACGAGTACCAGCGGCTCAACCGCAAGACCGCCGGTCACGGCAGCCCAGCCGATGGCTGGCGGCAAGGCACCGGAGAGACCGCCGATGACGATGTTCTGCGGCGTCGCGCGCTTCAGCCACATCGTATAGACGACGACATAAAAGAAGATGGTGAAGGCCAGCAGGCCGGCGGCGAGATAGTCCACCAGTGCCGCCATCACGAAAACGGAGGCCGCGGACAGCGTGGCCCCGAAAGCGGCCGCGGATTGCGCCGAGACGATCCCCTTGGGGATCGGCCGCTTGGCGGTGCGGTCCATCACGGCATCGATATCAGCGTCCCACCACATGTTGAGAGCGCCCGATGCGCCCGCCCCCACCGCGATGCAGAGCAGGGCGGTGATGGCGGTCAGCGGGTGGATGTCACCGGGCGCGATGAGCATGCCCACCAGGCCCGTGAAGACGACAAGCGACATCACGCGCGGTTTGAGCAGCGCGAAGTAATCCGCGATGTCGGCATCCAGATATCCCGCCATGTCCGGGCGGGAAGCAGAAACGGAGGCCCGGTCGGGGCCTCCGCCTGCGGATGAAACCGTGATGTCGCTCATCTCTAGCGTGTCATCCCTAGCGTTGTCTCGGGCTGCCTACTTGATACGCGGCAGCGTGGAGAACTGGTGGAACGGGGGCGGCGAGGACAGGGTCCATTCGAGGGTCGTCGCACCCTCACCCCAGTAATTGTCGCCAACCGGGCGCTTGCGCATGAAGGCTTCCAGAACGCCGTAGAGGAAGATCAGGACAGCGAAGGCCGAAATGTAGGAACCGATCGAAGAGATGTAGTTCCAGCCGGCATAGGCGTCCGGATAGTCCACGTAGCGGCGCGGCATGCCCGCAAGGCCGAGGAAGTGCTGCGGGAAGAAGATGAGGTTCACGCCGATGAACGTCACCCAGAAGTGCAGCTTGCCCCAGAACTCCGAGTACTGAACACCGAACATCTTGCCAAACCAGTAGTACCAGCCGGCGAAGATGGCGAAGACGGCGCCCAGCGACAGCACGTAGTGGAAGTGCGCCACCACGTAATAGGTGTCGTGCAGGGAGCGGTCGACGCCGGCATTGGCCAGCACCACGCCCGTCACACCGCCAACGGTGAACAGGAAGATGAAGCCGATGGCCCACAGCATGGGCGTCTTGAACTCGATGGAGCCGCCCCACATCGTGGCAATCCAGGAGAAGATCTTCACGCCGGTCGGCACCGCGATCACCATGGTGGCGAACACGAAGTAGGCCTGCGTGTCCACATCAAGGCCGACGGTATACATGTGGTGCGCCCACACGATGAAGCCGACGCCGCCAATCGCCACCATGGCGTAGGCCATGCCGAGATAGCCGAAGACCGGCTTCTTGGAGAAGGTGGAGATGATGTGGGAGATCATGCCGAAGCCCGGCAGGATGAGGATGTACACCTCGGGGTGGCCGAAGAACCAGAACAGGTGCTGGAACAGGATCGGGTCACCGCCGCCTGCGGGATCGAAGAAGGTCGTGCCGAAGTTACGGTCGGTCAGCAGCATGGTGATGGCACCAGCCAGAACCGGCAGCGACAGCAGCAGCAGGAACGCGGTGATGAGCACGGACCACACAAAGAGCGGCATCTTGTGCAGGGTCATGCCCGGCGCGCGCATGTTGAAGATCGTGGTGATGAAGTTGATGGCACCAAGGATGGAGGACGCACCCGCCACGTGAAGGGCAAGGATGGCGAAATCCATGGCCGGGCCAGGCTGGCCGGAGGTCGACAGTGGCGGATAGATCGTCCAGCCACCGCCCACACCGTTGCCGCCGCCCGGGCCGGGCACGAACAGCGACAGCACGAGCAGACCAAGGGCTGCCGGCAGGAGCCAGAACGAGATGTTGTTCATCCGCGGGAAGGCCATGTCCGGCGCGCCGATCATCAGCGGCACGAACCAGTTGCCGAAGCCGCCGATCATGGCGGGCATCACCATGAAGAAGATCATGATGAGGCCGTGGGCCGTCACCAGCACGTTGTAGAAGTGGTAGTCGCCACCCAGGAAGCCGTCGCCGGGGAACTGCAGTTCCGCACGGATGGCCACGGACATCAGGCCACCGATCACGCCGGAGATAATGGCGAAGATCAGGTACATCGTGCCGATGTCCTTGTGGTTGGTGGAATAGGCATACCGCCGCCAACCGGTGGGGTGATCCTCGTGGTCCCCGTGGGCGCTGGTGTGAGTTGCGTCGCTCGCCATCGGTTTCGTCCTCTAAGAGAGCTTGTCTTTATCTGGTGTCGGTTCGGCTCACGCGCGCCCTAGTTCCGCGCGTCGGCCAGTTGCGTCTGCTGTGCCAGCGGCGACGGGGGAACCTCGCCGTTGAGAGCGTACTCGTCCTGGGCGCTCTTCACCCAGGCGTCGAAATCTTCCTGCTCCAGCACATGCACCTCGATGGGCATGAAAGCATGGCGGATGCCGCACAGCTCGGAGCACTGGCCGTAATAGATGCCGGTCTCGCTGGCGCGGAACCAGGTCTCGTTCAGGCGGCCCGGGACGCCGTCCATCTTCACGCCGAAGGCCGGCATCGCCCAGTTGTGGATCACGTCGGCGGCCGTCACGATCAGGCGCACATTGGTGTCGACCGGCACCACGACCTGGGTATCGGTGGCCAGAAGGCGCGGCTGGCCCGGCTTCAGGTCAGCATCTTCCACCATGTTGGCGAAGAACTCGAAATCGCCGTGATCCGGGTAGGAGTAGCCCCAGTACCACTGGTACCCGGTGGCCTTGATGGTCATCTCGGTTTCCGGGAGGTCTGCCTGGAAATAGAGAAGGCGGAAGGACGGGATGGCGATGACCACGAGGATCAGCACCGGCGCCACCGTCCAGATGACCTCGATCAGCGTGTTGTGAGAGGTCTTGGAGGGCACCGGGTTGGACCGCGCGTTGAAGCGGATCATGCAGTAGAGCAGCAGCGCCAGAACCAGCAGCGTGATGGTGGTGATGATCACCAGCAGCATGTTGTGGAACTCGTTGATGTCTTCCATCACCGGGGAGGAAGCGGGCTGGAAGCCCATCTGCCAGGGTTCCGGCTGGGCGGCACCCGCCGCGCTGGCGACAAACATCGCCGCCAGGAAGGCAAGCGCCATGCAAATCTTTGGCAAATTCTTGGACAGGCTCTCGGCCATGGTCAGCATCCCCGGATCGTAATTCTTGATGCGTCGGCACCCTTGGTCGCACGGGTGCCGGTCAGTGCAGGGGCGGACAACTAGCACGTCGCGCCAATGACGCAAACAAAAGCTGCGTCACATACGCCCAGGCCGAATCTTCCCCTGTCCCTCAGTGCGGAAGTATAGCGTGGCAAATGGCCGGGGCGACCCGGCGCCTCAGTTTTGCGACACTTTGACCCAAATCAATGCGCTGTGCGGAGTTGACAGTTCCGCCGCCACTCCGCACCGACGGGTCTGGTGATTTGTTATCGCTACGGCATCCGCACGGCGGATGCCCCGTGTCCAGCCCTGCCTCCTGCCCTCTCGCCTGCCGGAATTGGCGGTCTATCTTGCTTTTCTATAGGCTTACGGGGTCTGCCGCCTCATGAGGGCTGCGGACATCACAAAGAGAAGGACAGCCATGCGGGACGAAGCGCTTATCCATTTCCATTACGGGCGGAAGATTTCCGCCGGGCTGCACATCGCCGAGGACGGCGGTTCAGCTCCTGCGCTCATCGAAATGGCCGCGCCCTATCTCGACCCGCGCGATCCGGGCCGCTCGGCTGTCGGCTTCTGCGCGGCGCATCCGCAATCTGTGGCGGACATCACCGCCGCACCGCCGAAGGGGTGGGAAAACTGGACCTTCCAGCAATGGGATGACTGGTTTGGCCGAATCAATGGTGTGTTTCTGGTCGATCTGAAAGCCCTGCGGGTCACCCAGTGGCCGATGTACCGGGTCTCGGCCGCGCATGTGCCGTGTGACCTGTCCGGCATGCCGGGCCGGCTGGTGCCGATAGAGGAGCTTGTGGCCAATGACCCGGGGCCGCGCGGGCCAGGCGTCAAGGCGCTGCTGGATGAGACACGGCCCGGTGACAGGCGCGGCAACTAAGCCTATCTCTAAGGCTCCGGCGTAACTGACACGCAGTTGCGCCCCTATTCTGTTTCAAACGCGAAAGACCGTCCCATGGCCGATACGCCGACGCCCGATGATCTCTTTTTCACCCGCGCCGGGCTGGACCCGGACCGGCTGACCCGGATCGTGGCGGACACGCTGTCGGGCGCGGATGATGGTGAGCTGTTTCTCGAATATACGCAGTCCGAAGCATTGACCTTCGATGACGGGCGGCTGAAGACGGCAAGCTTTGATACGGGTCAGGGGTTCGGCCTGCGCTGTGTGGCCGGTGAGGCCACGGGCTATGCGCATGCGTCTGATTTGTCCGAAGCAGCCCTCAAGCGGGCGGCGGACGCGGTTCAGGCCGTCAAGCATGGGCATTCCGGCCAGATGGCGGCGGGCCCCGCCCCCACCAATGCGCATCTTTATGGCGACGACAATCCGCTGGGCGGGCCGACCTTCGAGGAGAAGGTGAAGCTGCTGCAGGAAATCGACGCCTATGCCCGCGCCAAGGACAGCCGGGTGCGGCAGGTGTCTGCGTCGCTGTCCGGTGAGTGGCAGGCGGTGATGATCCTGCGGGCGGATGGTCAGCTTGTGCGCGACATTCGTCCGCTGGTGCGGATGAATGTGAGCGTAGTGGCCGGGGACGGTGACCGGCAGGAGACCGGCTCCTTCGGCACCGGCGGCCGCGAGAGCTATACGCGCTTCATCACCCAGGAAAGCTGGCAGGGTGCCGTGGACGAAGCGCTGCGCCAGGCGCTGGTCAATCTCGAGGCCGTGCCTGCACCTGCCGGCGAAATGGACGTGGTGCTGGGGCCGGGCTGGCCGGGCATCCTGCTGCATGAAGCGATCGGTCACGGCCTTGAGGGTGATTTCAACCGCAAGGGCCAGTCAGCCTTTGCGGGCCTTCTGGGCGAACGTGTGGCGTCGCCCGGCGTCACCGTGGTGGATGACGGCACGCTGACCGACCGGCGCGGCTCGCTGACCATTGATGACGAAGGCACGCCGACCTCGCGCACGGTGCTGATTGAGGACGGCATCCTCAAGGGCTTCATGCAGGACCGGCTTAATGCGCGTCTGATGGGTGTGGCCGCGACGGGCAATGGGCGGCGTGAAAGCTTTGCGCACCAGCCGATGCCGCGCATGACCAACACCTACATGCTGGCGGGCGACAAGGAGCCCGGCGAAATCCTGTCCGGCGTCAAGAAGGGCATCTACGCCACCAATTTCGGTGGCGGCCAGGTGGATATCACAAACGGCAAGTTCGTGTTCTCCTGCACAGAGGCCTATCTCATTGAGGACGGCAAGGTAACCGCGCCGATCAAGGGCGCGACGCTGATAGGCAACGGCCCGGACGCGCTCACCCGCGTCAAGGCAATCGGCAATGACATGAAGCTCGACACCGGCATTGGCACCTGCGGCAAGGGCGGCCAGGGCGTGCCCGTGGGCGTCGGCCAGCCGACCCTGCATCTGGAAAAGCTCACGGTGGGCGGCACGGCGGCGTAAAGCCACCCAGCCTCCCCAAGCACACCGCCCGTCATTCCGCCGTCGCAATAGGTTGGTTTGCGGCGTGACCGCCCGCGCGCCATAGTTTCCCCGCAGGCAATTGCTGGTTGGGGGACACGGCATGGTCGCGACAGGCAGGCAGGAGGTCCGGCGGGCGCCGCCGCGGCCGTTCATACCCATTTCTCTGCTCACACCGCGCGGCGAAATCGTGCCGCGGGGCAAGCTCGGCGGACCGGCCTTCGCCGTCACCGTGCGGCCGTCCTACAGGCGCGTCCTGCGCACCCTCATCCGCGGGCTCATCTTCACCGGGCTGGGCATTGTTCTTCTGATCATAGGCTTCGTCCCGTCACTTGCGGGGCTCATGCCGGGCGACTGGCAGTACTTTGCAGGCGTCGTGTTGCTGTTGCTCGGCCTGCCGGCGATCGTTTCGGGCTGGCTGCTCACCGGCCGTCGCCTGCGGATGCGGTTTGAAGGCGACCAAGTGGACCTGCGGCTCAAATCGCGCCTGCGCACCCGGCGGACAACCCTGCCCTTGTCTGACTTTCAGGGTGTTCAACACCGCGCCTATTTCATGTCCCGGCCCGATCAGCCGCACCTCCACACGGTTGAGCTGGTGCACAGGACACCGCAGTTCACCCTGCCCTTTTTTGTGGGCCTTACCCCGCCTGCGGAAAGCAGCCTGCCGGACAGCTTCGGCCTGGCCCTTGAGGTGACCGTTCTGACCGGCATCGACATTCGCGACACTTCCGGCGACGGCAGCGGGGGCGGCGACTGATCGCGCCTGCGCCGTTTCGCCGCTTGCGCATGAGAAAACCAGCAGCCTAAATCTTCGCCTCATGCGCACACCGAAGATCGTCACCACCCTGAAGGATTATGGCTGGCCTCTGTTCCGGGCGGATCTGGTGGCCGGGCTCACCGTGGCCATGGTCGCGCTGCCGCTGAGCATCGCCATTGCCATTGCGTCGGGCGCGAGCCCTGCGCAGGGGCTGGTCACGGCCATTGTCGGCGGGTTCTTCATTTCCCTTGTGGGCGGCAGCCGGGTTCAGATCGGCGGGCCGACCGGCGCGTTCATCGTTGTCGTTTTCGCGGTGATTGCCGAGCATGGCTATGACGGGCTGGTGCTGGCGACCCTGATGGCCGGCATCATCCTGCTGGCCGCGGGCTATTTCAGGCTGGGCCGCTTCATCACATTCGTGCCGGAAGCTGTGGTGAACGGCTTCACCATCGGCATCGCGCTTGTCATCGCGCTTAGCCAGCTGGCCGATCTGTTTGGCCTCACCATTGCCGACCTCCCGGCGGACGCGCTGGAGAAGACGCATGCCTTGTGGGCCGCGCGGGAGACAGCACAGCTGGGGGCACTGGCGGTCGGCATTGCGAGCCTTGCAGCCATGGTGGCACTGCGGCGTCTGGCCCCGCGCTTTCCCGGCCTCATCGTGGCGGTGATCGGCGGCTCCGTCGCTGCCCTGCTGCTGGGCCTTCCCGTCGACACCATCTCCAGCCGCTTCGGCGACCTGCCAAGCAGCCTCCCAATGCCGCACTTGCCGGACGTCAGCATGGCGCGGCTTCAGGAACTCCTGCCATCTGCGCTCATCATCGCTTTTCTGGCCGGCGTCGAATCCCTTCTGTCGGCCATGGTGGCGGACCGGATGATCGGCGGCAGCCACCGCCCGAATGCCGAGCTGCTGGCGCAGGGCACGGCCAATGTCGCCTCTGCCCTGTTCGGCGGCCTGCCGGCCACCGGTGCCATTGCCCGCACCGCCACCAATGTGAAGGCGGGAGGGCGGACGCCCGTCGCGGGCCTTATTCATGCGCTGGCCGTACTCGCCATCATGATGCTGGCTGCACCGCTGGCAGGCTATCTGGCCATGCCGGTGCTGGCTGCCGTGCTGCTGTTCACCGCGTGGAACATGGCGGAGCCGCATCGCTGGGGCGCGTATGCGCGCCTGCCCGCAGCCGACCGGGCGCTTCTGGTAATGACCATGCTGCTGACGGTGCTGGTGGACCTCACGGTGGCCATCGGCGTCGGGGTGTGTGCGGGCCTGCTCCTGCGCCTGCGCACCCGGCAGACCCCGCCGGACGACTGGACGCCGCCGGAACGCTGACCGGAGGGCACCCGCTCCGGGGCCCTAGTAGGAATAATCCTCGAACAGCCGATCAAGATTGCCGGCCCATTTGCCGTTGTAATTGTCCAGCAGTTCTTCCGCCGGCGTGCGGCCCTCGGCCAGGGTCGCTTCGATGGCAGCGAGGAAGCCGCGTTCATCGGCCCCGATGGGATCGGTCCGGGCGCGCGCCTTGAGCCCGTCCTGGGCGATGGCCAGCGCGTCGCGGGCAATGTCCAGCAGCGTGCCGTTGCGGAACGGGGTGTTGAGCGCCTGCGCGGGCACGGCCTGGTGCAATGCTTCGCGCTCCTCGGCCGTCCAGTCCTTGACGAGATCCCAGGCAGCCTTCTGCGCCGCATCATCGTAAAGCAGCCCCACCCAGAAAGCCGGCAGCGCGCAGAGGCGGCGCCACGGGCCGCCGTCGGCCCCGCGCATTTCAATGAAGCGCTTGAGGCGGGCTTCAGGGAAGATCGTGGTGAGGTGGCTCTCCCAGTCATCCAGTGTCGGGCGCTCGCCCTCCAGCCCCTTCAGCCGGCCTTCCATGAAGTCGCGGAAGGACTGGCCCGAGACATCCACATAGTCGCCACCGCGATAGACGAAATACATGGGCACATCGAGCGCATAATCCGTGTACTGCTCAAACCCGAACCCGTCCTCGAAGGCAAAGGGCAGCATGCCGGTGCGGTCGCTGTCGGTATCGAGCCACACATGAGCGCGGTTGGAGAGCACGCCGTTGGGCTGGCCTTCCTTGAAGGGCGAATTGGCGAAGATGGCGGTGGCGAGCGGCTGCAGCGCCAGGGCGATGCGGTACTTCTCGATCATGTCGGCTTCAGAGCCGAAATCGAGGTTCACCTGCACGGTGGCGGTGCGGAACATCATGTCGAGCCCGCGGGTGCCGACTTTCGACATATAGGCGCGCATGATCTTGTAGCGGCCCTTCGGCATCACCGGGGTGTCTTCCAGCGTGCGCCGCGGGGCGAAACCGAGCCCGATGAAGCCCGCATCAATCTCGCCGGCAATTTCTGCCACCTGGGCCAGGTGGGTGTGCACCTCGTCACAGGTCTGGTGCAGGGTCTCAAGCGGTGCGCCGGACAGTTCGAACTGGCCGCCCGGTTCCAGGGTGATGGAGCCGCCGCGGGTCTTCTCATTGCCGAGCAGCGCAATGACATTGTCGCCTTCATAGGCCGGTTCCCAGCCGAAGCGCTGCATGCCTTCCAGCATGGCCTTTACGGTCGCACCGGTTTCGCCCGGCGCGTTGTCGTAGGGCATGGGGGAGAAATCACCGATGCGGTAGCCGAACTTCTCGTGCTCGGTGCCGATCCGCCAGTCGGATTTCGGCTTGGAGCCGGATTCCAGAAAGGCGACGAGTTCATCTCGGTTTTCGACCGGGCGGGCATCCGCGTTGGTGGTGGGAGGTGCCGACATTCCTGGCATTCCTTCTTACGCAAAGGGCCGTTCGCGCGGCCTTCTCATCCTGTGGCCCGCAGCAGGTGCCGGAAACTGGGCTTGTGGTCATGTAAGGGCTTGGACAAATCCACACAAGTCATATGGCCGATCACAAATCAGGGGCGTTTGAGCCCCTGCCCTAGCGCCAGTCTCCCAACACTGACTGCCACAGCGCCATGGCGGCCACAGCGGCCGTGTCCGCGCGCATGATGCGGGGCCCGAGGGGGACCGGGTGGGCACAGTCGAGGGCATGCAGCAGCTTGCGTTCGGCGGCATCAAACCCGCCTTCCGGGCCGATCAGGATGGCCCAGGGGGCGTTTTTTACGTCGTCCGGCAGCCCGGCCAGATAGGCTGCCGGGGCCCTGTGGCCCTCATCGGGCAGCACTTCATCGCAGAACAATATCTGCCGGTCACCGGGCCAGCGTGACAGCAGGGTCTCGAGTTTCTGGGGTTCCTCGACATCGGGCACAAAGAGGAGGTTGCATTGTTCGGCCGCCTCCACCGCGTTGGCGCGCAGGCGATCGACTTTCACCCGCTCGGCCTGCGTGCGGCGGGTGACGACGGGGCGCAGGAGGGATGCGCCCATCTCCGTTGCTTTCTGGGCCATGTAGTCGATGCGGGCGCGCTTCAGGGGCGCGAACAGCAGATGCAGGTCGCAGCCTGTGGTCTGGGCGCGGGTGCGTTTGACCGGGGTCGCGGTCGCGCGCTTCTTGCCGATCTCATCGAAGCGGATCAGCCACTCACCGTCCCGGCCGTTGAAGGCCAGCGCCTCATCCCCCGGCTTGCGGCGCATCACATTGGCCACGTAATGGGCCTGCTCGGCGGGCAGCTCGACCTGTGTCTCCGCCGCGAGGGGCACCTCGACGAAAAGACGGATCAGATTTGCGCGATTTCTGGACATTGTGTTGCTCGACATGATGTCCCCCAGTATCACGGGACGCATGAACATGCCGCAAGAACCAGACCCTGACCTCTCCTCCGGCGATGGCAAGGACATGCCCCCCGCCGGTGACCAGCAGGTGGCCGATGCCGCCCCGGACAACTGGGTGGACCTCTACGCGCCGCGCGCCATTCGCCCCTATCTGCGGCTGATGCGCGCCGACAGGCCGGTGGGGACGTGGCTTCTGTTCTGGCCGTGCGCCTGGTCGATCACACTGGCGGCCCCGCAGACCGGGCAGTATGTGCTGCACCTGCCGATCCTCTATCTCTTGGTGCTGTTTCTCACCGGCGCCTTCGTGATGCGCGGGGCGGGCTGCGTATGGAATGACATCACCGACCGCGAGTTCGACGCCCGGGTGGCGCGCACCGCCAGCCGGCCAATCCCGTCCGGACAGGTGAGCGTGACGGCGGCACTGGGCTTCCTGGCGAGCCTGCTTGCCATCGGCTTCCTTGTGCTGATCCAGCTCACCTGGGCGGCGATCGGGCTCGGTGTGGGGTCGCTGGCGCTTGTGGCGATCTATCCCTTCGCCAAGCGCTTTACCTGGTGGCCGCAGATATTCCTCGGCCTTGCGATCAACTGGGGCGCGCTGATGGGCTGGGCGGCGGTCACGGGCTCCCTGTCCTGGGCGGCGCTCTGCCTCTATCTCGCGGGCATTGCCTGGACGCTGGGCTATGACACGATCTATGCGCATCAGGACAAGGAAGATGACGCGCTCATCGGCGTCAAATCCACCGCCCTGCGGCTCGGCGGCTATACCAAGGCGTGGCTGTGGGGCTTCTATGGGGCCACGCTGCTCTTCCTGGCGCTGGCAGGCATCTTCGCCGGGATCGGCTGGGTCTATTTCGCCGGGTTGCTGATCAGCGCCTTCCACCTGATGCGCCAGGTTCGGGACACGAATCTCGATACGCCGGATGAATGCCTGGCCGCGTTCAAGTCGAACCGGGATTTCGGGGCGATCATCTTTGCGGCCCTGCTGGCGGGCACGCTTGGGTCCAGTGTCTGAGCAGACGCTGGACTGCCGATGATCCGGCTGGAACCGCCGCCCGTATCTTCTGTTGTTCAGGCACGAGCCCGGACGAGACAGAAGGCGGGAGGGTCTTCCCATGACGATTGATACCGTTCTTTCAGCGCTGCGCGGCAGTGCTGCATTCTTGTCCAGCCTGTTTGCCTTCACCGGCATGTATGAGCGCAAGGTGGTCTATGTGCGCCACCGCCTGCCGCACTGAACGCACATCACCGGCAGACACCGCTTGCATGACACCCACTTGAGCCATGCGACAGACGCATGGCTGGGGCCTTGCTCCGTAAGGCTGGTTAACAATCCGGCCTGAAAACCGCAGGCTTCTGCCACTTTTCCAAGCCATGCAGGACTGCACGCCTGACGCCCGTCCATGCAGATTGTCCGGGCCCGGCGCAGGATCAATGTACGGGGCGACACACGAGGGCCGTTTCCTGAACAGATCAGGGTCCGGCCCGCATCACGGGAGCCTGACATGACCGATTTCCTGAAGACCTGGCTCAACGCCGCCGCCGCCGCCATCAATGCCTCGACCGGCATTCCCTATGCGCCGGTGCCTGCGGACATGCGTGATGACCTGTTTTCCCGCGCCGAGGCGGTTCGCGCCGCCAAGCTGGCTGAGGCCTCGGTGGGCGCCGAGAAGAAATTCGGCACACTGACGGAACATGCACACGCTGCGTGAGTTTTCCTGACGAAGAGATTTCGAGAGACTCTTCGTGATTTCATCCTCCCTGAACTTGCCCCCGCAGGCCATCGCCTGCGGGGGTTTCTTTTTGCTTGATGCAAGCTGTGAAGCATGGTTCACTTCTTAAAGAAGTGAATGGAGTTTCACACCTTGGCCTATCGCAAGACCGGAAAAGTCGTTGCCCAGCTCGAGGCAAACCGGGCGCGCATCATGGATGCGGCGCGGGAGCTGATTGTCGAGGGTGGCTTTGCGGCCGCCAGCGTGGCTGCGGTGGCCTGCAAGGCTGGCATCGCTACGGGTACGATCTACCGCTATTTCCCCTCGCGTGAGGCGCTGCTGCTGGAAGTCTTCCGCGCGGTGTCCGACCGGGAAATGTCGCGGCTTGAAGAAATCGCGGCGGGCCCCGGCCGCCCCGGCGAGCGGCTGCGCAAGGTGGCGGAGGCTTTCGTCGGCCGCGCTGTGCGGAGTGCCCGGCAGGCACATGCACTGCTGGCCGAGCCGCTTGACGGCACGGTGGCTGCCGAGCGCCTTGCCTTCCGCAGACGCCACGCCGCCATTTTCGAACGGCTGATCCGCGAAGCGGTGGCGGCCGGTGACATTCCCTCGATGAATGCGCGCGTGACGGCATCAGCCATCACAGGCGCCATCCCTTCCGCGCTGACCCTGTACGGGCCCGATGACGTGCCCTCGGCAGATGCGCTCGTTGATGCTGTTCTCCGCATGGCCGGGCTTGATCCGGATGCGGACAAAACACCCCTCACAGAGGATCTCTCCCATGATCAATCCGCTTGACCTTCTGACCAGAGAGCAGCTTGCCGACGTCAAGCAGCGCTCCGACCTCAAGGGTATCTGGGTCGTTGCCTTCAGCTGGATGATGATTTTCGGCGCCATGGCGATGTTTGCCATCTGGCCGAACCCGCTGACCTTCATCGCGGCGATGCTGATCATCGGCACGCGGCAGCTCGGCCTTGCCATCGGCATGCATGACGGCGCCCATGGGGTGCTGACCAAGAGCCCGTCCCTCAACATGTTCCTGTCGCAGTGGCTGTGTTCCTACCCCATGCTGGCGGAGACCAATGCCTATCGCCGCTATCACCTGGTGCACCACCGCAATACGCAGCAGGAGAACGACCCGGACCTGATCCTGTCCAAGCCTTTCCCGATCACGCGCAAGAGTTTCCGCCGCAAGATGATCCGTGATCTGACGGGCCAGACCGGCTATCAGCAGCGCAAGGCGCAGATCCTGAACGCGCTGGGTGATCCGTCCCTGCCGTGGGACAAGCGGATCGACCGCTTTGCGTCAAAGCTTGGTGGCGCCGCGTTCACCAATCTGGTGCTGTTCAGCATCCTGGCGGTTGCCGGCCAGTGGCACCTTTACTTCCTGCTGTGGGTGCTGCCGATGCTCACCTGGCATCAGGCCGTGACCCGCATCCGCAATATCGCCGAGCACGCCATGGTGCCGGACAATGACGACCCCTTCCGCAATGCGCGGACCGTGGAAGCAAGCTGGTGGGAGCGGCTTCTGCTGGCACCGGGTTTCGTGAACTACCACGTGGAGCATCACCTGTTCATGTGGGTGCCCTGCTACAATTTGCCGAAGCTGCACAAATACCTCCTGGCCAACGGCCATGGCGACAAGATGGAGATCAAGGGCAGCTATTGGGAGGTGATCCGCATGGCCACCTCGCGGCCCGACGATGAAGACAAGCCCGGCGAGGTGGTGCATAACGCCCGCAAGCGCCGCGTCGCCGGTGTGGTCTCCGAAGGGTTTGAAGAAGCAGAACCGAATGCCGCCTGACGCCTCCCAGCCTGACCCGACACCCCCGGTGCATCCGGGCCAGGCTGATCCGGAAGGCTATGTGAAAGGCAATTCGGTTGTGCAGAGCGCGCCGCTTGTGCCGGAGATCAGGCTGCATCTGGCCGATGAGCGCGCGCCCCTGTGGCACAAGACCCAGCGCGATCTTTATGACGACGGCATTGTCCTGCCGTTCTGGGCCTTTGCCTGGGCGGGCGGACAAGCGCTGGCGCGGTTCATTCTCGATGATCCGTCAAAGGTGCGCGGCAAGCGGGTGCTGGATTTCGCCTCCGGCAGCGGCCTTGCGGCCATCGCAGCGATGATGGCCGGAGCCCGGTCAGCCCTGGCGGCCGATATCGACCCCCTGGCGGAGACGGCGGCGCTGATGAACGCCCTTGAGAACGGCGTCATGCTCGAAACCTCGACCGCGGACATGGTGGGGCAGAGCCTGGAAGACTTCGACCTCATCCTGGCCGGGGACATCTGCTACGAGCAATCCGTCGCCGAACGGGTGCATGGATGGCTGCAACGGGAAGCGGCGCTGGGCCGGGAGGTGCTGATCGGTGACCCGGGCCGGACTTTCCTGCCGCGCGGCGCGCTCGAGCAGGTGACCGCCTATGGCGTCAAATCCGCCCGCGACCTGGACGATACGGATGTGCGCAATGCCTGTGTCTGGCGCTTTACCGGAGCCTGACTACACTACCTGCCGACTCATTTTCGGACAGGGGACATTTCCATGGGCGGCGGACAGGCAGAGGCCATCGGCCTTTATATCGGCATCAATCTTCTTCTCACCCTCGTGCTGGCGATCCTGGTGGTGCGCCAGCGCGCCAAGCACTCGGTGAGCCTTGGCGATGGCGGCAACGCGGATGTGGAGCGGGCGATCCGCGCTCACGGCAACAATGTGGAATATGTGGCGATCGCCCTGCCCGGCCTGATCGCGCTGGGGCTGCTTGGAGCCTCTCTCACCCTGCTGCATGCGGCGGGGTTCCTGGTGACGGTGGGGCGTGTCGCCCATGCCGTCGGCATTTCCAACGGCATTTCAATCTTCCGCCAATTGGGCACGCTGGCCACCTGGATCGGCGTGGCCGTGATCGGCGTCGGTTGCCTGTGGGCCGTGCTGGCCTGACGCCACTTGCCCCCCGGGATCAGGGGCGTGGCGGCTCGCCCGTCGAGCCCCATTCGGCATAGGGCGTGTGCCAGATGGCGGCGGTCGCCATTTCCGGCGGCTCGCCATTATCAAGGAACCAGCTGTCCACCGCCCATTGGGTGCCCGTCTCCTTCTCAATGATGGTGGCGGTCATGTGCGGCAGGCTGTTGATGATGTTGCCCTTGTGCAGCCGGCCGCCGACCCGGTGGCGGGTCATCAGCCCGTCGGCGGCAAGCATCCGGAGATAGGTCGTTGTGTTGACGGTCTCGTCCGCACAGTCGAGCTGATTGGACAGGAACATGTTGGAATAGGTGCCGCCGAGATCCGCGTCGGTGCCGGTGGCAGCACCTGCCAAAGCCTCAAGCCTGGCAATGGCCTGGGCAATCTGGACCCGCTCTTCTTCGGCGCTGTCCGCCGTGCGGGCAAAGATGGCGCGGACGCTGGCCCACTGGCCGTCGCCCAGATGCACGTCGTGCCGCTCGCGGCAGCCATGGCCGGCGCAGAGCACGAAATGGGCCGGGGTCGGCTTGCCGGCGGGGTGAAGGGTCATCAGGCGCTTGGCGATGGGTGCGTCCCGCCCGCCGGCGCAGGCAGCCAGCAGCGGCACCATCACTGCCAGCAGAATCAACTGTTTGAACCGCGCTTGCATGCCCCCTGCCCCTCGTGCTGTCAGGCCGCCCAAAAAGTGTAACGCAAGGGGCGCATGCCGTCCCTTTTCGCGCTATATGTCCCCCTATATCCCATTCCGGCGGCCAGGTGTGCGTCACAGCCCTGTGAGCGCGAATAGCTGCCATTCCCGAAAAGACCTGCCTGTTCCATGTCCTCAGAGCCCACGTCCGACCTCGACCTCGCCTGTCTCGCCGTCAAGAAGCTCATGGCCGCCGGGGCCGATGCCGCCGATGCCATCGCGGCCGCCGGCACTTCCATGTCGGTCTCTTACCGCATGGGCAAGCTGGAAGACGTCGAACGCTCCGAGGGCACGGATCTCGGCATCCGCGCCATGGTGAAAGGCGCTGACGGGGCCATGCGGCAGGCTGTCGTCTCGCTGACCGATACCAGCGGTCCGGCGCTTGATGAGGCGGTAGAGCGTGTGGTGGCGATGGCGAAGATCGCTCCGAACGACCCCTATTGCGGTCTCGCCGACACGGCGCGGCTGGCAAAAGAGGTGGCGGATCTCGACCTCGACGACCATCAGGAGCCGGACGCGGACACGCTGGCCAAATGGGCCGAAGCGGCGGAGAAGGCGGCGCTGGACGTGGACGGCGTCACCAATTCCATGGGCGCCGGTGCCGGCTGGGGCCGCTCGCGCGTGGCGCTGGCCACCAGCGACGGGTTTGAAGGCACCTACAGTGCCAGTTCGCATTCCGTGTCCTGCTCGGTGCTGGCCGGGGAAGGCACCGGCATGGAGCGGGACTATGACTATTCCTCAGCCCGCCATCTGAGCGAACTCGACACCGCCGAAGAGGTGGGCCGCAAGGCTGCCGAAAAAGCCGTGAAGCGGCTCAACCCGCGCAAGATGCCGAGCCAGTCCGTCCCCGTCATATATGACCCGCGCGTGTCGGGCGGCATTGTCGGCCATCTGGCGGGAGCTGTGTCCGGGGCGGCTGTGGCGCGCGGCACCAGCTTTTTGAAAGACAGGATGGGCCAGCAGGTGCTGGCCTCCGGTCTTTCCATCATCGATGACCCGCGCATCATCCGGGGCCGCGCCTCCAAGCCGTTTGACGGGGAAGGCGTCTTGACCGAGAAGCTGGCGCTTGTGGAAGACGGTGTGCTGCAGAGCTGGATCATGGATACGAGTTCGGCCCGCCAGCTGGGGCTTGAAACGTCCGGCCGGGCGTCGCGCGGCACCGGTGGCCCTCCCGGCCCGTCCACCACCAATCTCTATCTGGAAGCCGGGTCGGTGAGCCGGGATGATCTCATCGCCGACATCAAGCAGGGCTTCTACATCACCGAACTGATCGGCATGGGCGTCAATGGCGTCACCGGCGATTATTCGCGCGGGGCGGCCGGCTACTGGATCGAGGACGGCGAGATCACCTTCCCGGTGACGGAGATCACCGTTGCGGGCAATCTGAAGGACATGTTCCTCAATCTGACGCCTGCGGATGACCTCACCTTCCGCTACGGCACCAACGCCCCCACCTTGCGTATCGAGGGCATGACCATTGCCGGTGCCTGAGGCGAGTGCGCACCACGAGCTGTTGCGTGAGGCTGTTCGCGAGGGCGGCGCGCTGGCGCTTGAACATGCCCGCAAGGGCATCCTTGCCTGGCGCAAGGACGACGACACGCCGGTCACGGAAGCTGACCTTGCGGTCGATCATCTGCTCAAGCAGCGGCTGCAGGCGGCCGAGCCTGATTATGGCTGGCTATCTGAAGAGACCGAAGACGACGAGACGCGCCTTCAGACTGAGCGCCAGTGGCTGGTGGACCCGATCGACGGCACCCGCGCCTATATCAAGGGCCGCCCGCATTATGCCGTGGTCGGTGCCCTGATCGAGGACGGACGGCCGATTTCGGGTGTCATCTACAATCCGGCGATGGAGCAATTGTTCGAAGCGGAAGCGGGCAATGGCGCGTTCCTCAATGGCGAGCGCATTCACGTCACCACGCAGGAGGCCGTGGAGGGCTGCCGCATGCTGGGGGCATCAGACATGTTCCGCCACCCGGCCTGGCCGCAGAAATGGCCGGAGATGCATGTGGAGCAGCGCAATTCCATTGCCTATCGGGCAGCGCTCGTTGCGGCAGGTGAATTCGACGCCATGCTGGTGATGAACTGGAAGAATGACTGGGACCTCGCCGCCGCCGACCTCATCGTCCATGAGGCGGGCGGGCAGATGACCACCCATGCGGGCGACGCCTTGCGCTACAATGCGCGCGACCCGCGTCACCGCAGTGTGGTCGCCGCGGGTCCTGCGCTTTATAAGGCTCTCAACGCGCGTATTGGTCAGATTGTGCTGCCCGGCTGAGACCGGCCCCGACCTAGAGGACGATCCCGATGAATGACACGCATGACGGTATGGAAGACGACAAGCAGCTCCTGCATCTGGTATTCGGCGGGCGGCTGACGGATCTATCCGGCACCACCTTCGAGGACGTGTCGAAGCTCGACCTTGTGGGCATCTTCCCGAACTATGCGGCGGCTCACAACGCCTGGAAGTCGGCGGCGCAGCGCACGGTGGACGATGCGCAGATGCGCTACTTCATCGTGCATCTGCACAAGCTCCTCGACCCGGAAAACGACAGCTGACCGGGCACAGCCCCCAGGCTTCCTGCGGAGATTTCCCCTGCTGAAACGCATTGCCAGATCAGGCGCGGTGACAGCGCTGGTGTCGGCGCTGGCGGCGCTCTACATCCGCCTTGTGCTCGCCACCAGCCGGATCGACGTGATCGGTCAGGATATCCCCGAGCGCTTCTGGCAGAAGGGCGAACCATTCATCCTGGCCTTCTGGCATGGGCAGATGCTGATGATGGTGCGGTCCTGGCAGACGACGCGACCCATCCGCATGCTGATCTCCCAGAACCATGACGGCGAGGTGATCGCCCGCGCCATCGGCAACTTCGGCATTGGCACCGTGCGGGGCTCGTCCGACAAGAACGGCAAGGACAAGGGCGGACGCGCCGCCATCCGGCTGATGCTGAGAACGCTCAAGGCAGGCAATTGCGTGGGCTTCACGCCGGACGGCCCCAAGGGCCCGCGCTTTGTCGCCAAGGAAGGCGTGGCGGTGGTGGCACGCATGTCCGGCGCACCGGTCATTCCCGTGGTGGCGGCCTCCAGCCGCCGCAAGGTGGTAGGCAGCTGGGACCGCTTCGTCGTCAACCTGCCGTTTTCCCGTGCGGTCATTCTCTGGGGTGAGCCCATTCATGTGCCGCGGGACGCGGATGCCGCCGGCGTCGAAGCCGGGCGGCTCCAGGTGGAGGACGCGCTGAACCGGCTGAGCGCCGAAGCCTGCGCACGGGTGGGCATGACTCCGGTGGAGGCGGCCGCATGAGCATGTCATCTCCCGCCGCAACGCCGGCGCTGACCCGCGGCCTTAAGACCTATCGCGGGCTGACGCGCCTTCTGGCGCCCGTCGTGCCATTGCTGCTCAACCGCCGCCTCAAGCGGGGCAAAGAAGATGCTGACCGGCTGAACGAGCGGCTGGGCGCGCCTGCGCGCCCGCGCCCGCCAGGGCCGCTTGTGTGGCTGCACGCGGCCAGCGTGGGCGAAAGCCTGTCTGTCCTGCCGCTGATCGACCGTCTGCTCGACGCACGGCCGGACATCGCGCTGATGGTCACCACCGGCACGGTGACCTCGGCCCGGCTCCTGGAGGGGCGGCTGCCTGCACGGGCCTTTCATCAGTTTGTGCCGGTGGATACGCCGCAGGCCGTCACCGGCTTTCTTGACCACTGGCGGCCGGATGCTGCCTTGCTGGTGGAAAGCGAGCTGTGGCCCAACCTGATCACGCTCACTGCCGCACGGCACATTCCGCTGGCGCTGATCAATGCCCGCATGTCCGCATCTTCCGTGCGCAGCTGGCGCTGGTGGACGGCGGCGGCGCGGGCTTTGACCGGCAGCTTCAATCTGGTGCTGGCGCAGGACGAAACCGCAGCCACGCGCCTCAAACTGCTGGGCGCAACCGGCACGAAGGCTGTGGGCAATCTCAAGGTGGACGCACCGCCGCCTCCGGCGTCCGATGATCTGTTGCGCGACCTCAACGGGCTGTTGTCAGGCCGACCCACCTGGGTGGCGGCCAGCACCCATCCTGGCGAAGAGCGGATCATCGCCGACGCGCATCACCTGCTGAAGCGGGCGCTGCCGGACCTTCTCACCGTGATCGTGCCGCGCCATCCCGAGCGCGGTGCCGAGGTGGCGCAGCTTCTGGCGGACATGAAGCTTACCGCCGCGCGGCGCAGCCAGGGCGACAAGGTGACGCCGGAGACCGATATCTACCTTGCGGATACGCTGGGCGAACTTGGCGGGTTCTTCCGCCTGCTGACCATCGTCTTCATGGGCGGATCTCTCGTGCGCGTCGGCGGGCACAACCCGATCGAGCCATCGCTTCTGGGGGCGGCTCTTCTGACGGGCCCGCATGTGTTCAATTTCCTGGAAATCTTCCGCGCCTTCGAGGAGCGCAAGGCGTGTGAGACCGTGCGGGATGCTGCATCACTGGCGGCGGCCGTGGGGCGGTTGATGTCTGACGGGCAGCTTGCCGGGGCGCGGGTGACGGCGGCGGCTGAAACCGCGGGCAGCCTGACGGGCGCGCTGGACAAGACACTGGAAGCCCTGGTGCCGCTGCTGGACCATGCCCTGCCGCCGCGCAAGGCTGACCCCGGCGACACGAACACTGCCGGGAGTGGCGCCCATGCGCACGCCTGACCACTGGTATCGCCCGCCCGGCGGGCTGGCCCGTGCGCTGATGCCGCTGGCCCGGCTCTACGGGGCGGCTGCCCGGCTCAAGACGCGCATAGTGATGCCGCAACGGGCGAGCCTGCCGGTAGTCTGCATCGGCAACATCACCGCAGGCGGCACGGGCAAGACGCCGGTTGCCATCGCCATCGCCCACCGGCTGGCGGCGCTGGGCGAGCGGCCCGCTTTTCTCACCCGCGGCTATGGCGGGCGCATCACGGGCCCGGTGCTGGTGGACCGGGACCGCGCCCGCGCGGTTGATGTGGGCGATGAGCCGCTGCTCCTAGCCCGCCACTTTCCCACCATCGTTTCCGCCGACCGGCCCAAGGGTGCCGACATGGCGGCCCATTCGGGCGCGACGGTGGTGGTGATGGATGACGGCTATCAGAACCCGTCGCTGGTGAAAGATGCGGGGCTTCTGGTGGTGGATGCAGGCGCCGGTCTCGGCAATGGCCTGCTGATCCCGGCGGGGCCGCTGCGCGAACCTGCCGGGGAGGCGCTTGACCGGGCCGCCGCCCTGATTGTCATGGGCGACGGACACGCAGCGGACGGGCTTGTGACCGATGCGCGCCGGCGCGGGCTTGGCGTGGTTCACGGGCGCGTGGTGCCGACGGGCGATGGTGCCGAATGGCGCGGCAAGCGCGTGCTGGCCTATGCGGGGATCGGCCGGCCGGAGAAATTCTTCGAGACGCTGGACGGGCTGGGTGCGGACATTCGCGAGACGCAAATGTTCGCCGACCATCACGCCTTCAGTGACGACGAAGCAGCCGGGCTCCTGGCCCGCGCCCGCGACGGCGCGCTGGCGCTGGTGACGACGGAAAAGGACCTGGCGCGGCTTGCGGGTGCCGGGCATTCCGGTGCCCTGGCGGAACTCCGCTCCCATTCCCGGGCGCTGCCGGTGGAGGTGCGTTTTGATGACGGTCATGCGCTTGACCAGCTCTTGAAGAGCCGTCTCAATGCGGCCACCACGGCTGGTGCCTACAAGGCCTTCTAGGACCCTCATGAGTGATACGCGGTACAAACTCGAAGCGGCGGGCTTCAATCTGCTGATGGGCCTGTTCAAGGCCATGGGCCGCGAGCGGGCGTCGGCTGTCGGCGGCTGGCTGTTCCGCACCGTGGGGCCTCATATCTCCCGTCACAAAAAGGCACTCGCCTCCATGGCGCGGGTCATGCCCGAGCTTTCCGAATCCGAACGCGAAGCCGCCCTGTCCCTGATGTGGGACAATCTGGGCCGCACGGCAGGCGAATATCCACATCTGGGGTCCTTCACCAGCATTGGTCCGGACCCGGACATTGAGGTGGAAGGGCGCGACGTGCTGGAGCGTTTTGCCAAAGAAGGCAAGGCTGCGATCTTCGTCTCCGGCCATTTCGCCAATTGGGAACTGATGCCGCTGGCGGTTGCCCAGGCCGGTGTCGAAGGGGCCGAGGTTTATCGCGCGCCCAACAATGCGGCGGTCGATGCGTGGATCACCCGGGCCCGGCAAACCCACATCATGCAGCGCCAGGTGCCCAAGGGGCCAAGCGGCGCGCGGGAACTGGTGAAATGCGTCCGCTCCGGCGTCAGCCTGTGCATGCTCGCCGACCAGAAGATGAATGACGGAATCGAGAGCACGTTTTTCGGCCTGCCCGCCATGTCACCGGCGGCGCCAGCCACCATGTCGCTGCGCTATGATGTACCCATCGTGCCGGTGACGTTCGAACGGGTGCGGGGCACGAAATTCCGCATCCGTTTCTGGCCGCCCCTGGACTATGCCAAGACAGGTGACATGCACGCGGATATCGCGGCAGTGACGGCGAAGGTGAACGGCTTTCTGGAAGACTGGATCCGCCAGCGGCCCGGCATGTGGCTGTGGCTGCACAACCGCTGGAAAAAATAGCAGCCGCTATTCCGGCATCGGGCCGACGACGAGCTGCGGGTCCAGCCTCTCCTTGCCCCAGTTCATCCGCCAGTCGAGATGCGGGCCGGTCGCGCGACCCGTGGCACCCACGGTGCCGACCCGGTCTCCCTGCGCCACCACCTGGCCGACTTCAACCTCAACCGTATCCATGTGGAACAGGGTCGAGCTCAGGGAATAGCCGTGATCAATGATGATGATGCCGCCGGTGAAGAAATGATCCTTCTCCGCCAGCACCACCGTACCGCCTGCGGGCGCCACGATGGGCGTGCCGGTGGGTGCGGCGATATCAATGCCGAAATGCGGACGGCGCGGCTCGCCGTTGAGCACCCGCTGGGACCCGTAAACGCCGGAGATACGGCCTTTCACCGGCCAGATAAAGCTCTCAAGGAAATTGTCCGCGCGCTTGGTGTTGGCGCGGGCTGAGGCCACCTGCGCATTCTCGGCGCGGATGCGCTTGAGGGTTGCTTCAGAGAAGCCCGTTACCTTGCCGGGCGGCAGGCCATCGATACGCTGGATGTCATAGTCGCGCGGCTCGATGACCAGCGGCATGATGTCCTGTTCATCCGTCTGCGGATCGATCACGGCCAGAAGCGCGCTGTCCTTGTAGTCGCGCCCGAAGCCGATGACGAAGCGGCCATTGTCGTTGACGGCAACAGCCGACCCGTCAAGCGTCACCTCGCTGCCGGGGGTGACCGTGCCGATCACCATGCCGCCCTGCACGAGACGTCCCTGAAGGTCGAGGGCATGGGCGGGCGCGAGGGTTACGGCCAGCAGCAGGGCTGCGGCGGTCAGAAGTTTACGCAAGGCCGAGATCCCGCTTCACCATCTGCACGGGGCCCACATAAGGCTCCTGCCGGTCGACGCTCCAGTAGCGGAGTTCGTCCAGCGGGATGCGCTGGCCGGTGACGGCACAGGTGACATAGGAGCCGGGTGCCAGCACGTCAAAGTCCGCGTCGAGATAGCGAAGCCGCGCTTCGCCGCCCATCTGGCTGCCCATCCGGTTCACTGCCCTTTACTCCTTGAAAATCTGCCGCGGCACCTGCCGCGATGTGATGACCTTACCACGCGCCGGGAAGGGTCAAAACAGCTCGCCCTGCCCTTTTCCGCGGGATGCACCTGCATGCGTCTTGGCGGCCTGCTTGGAGGCTGCTTTCTGCGCGGGCTTCTTTGCGGGCCCCTCAGGCGGCGGGCCATCCACGGTTTCCACGGTCACCCGGTCTGCGCCTGCGAATTCGAGCGCAAAGCGGCCTTCGGCACGGGCCGCGTCTGCCGAGCGGATCGGGCGGCCGCTGGCATCCAGCGCCAGGGCAAAGCCGCGATCTAGCACGCTTTTGTGCGACAGGGTTTCAAGCAGGCGAGACTGTTGTAGGAAGAGGGTCTGCGCTTGGTTCAGTTGTCTCGTGATAGCGACCGGCAGGCGTGTCGCCACCGGGTCCAGCGCACGGCGGGCCGTCTCGGTTGCCGTTGCGCGGCGGCGGGTGAGGCGCTGGGCCAAACCATCAAGCTGGCGGCGGGAGGCTGTGACCTGCGCTGCCGGGCTGCGGGCTGAAAGCCGGGCATCCAGCGTGGTCAGCCGGGCGCGGTGCCGTTCAAACCCGCGCGCCTTGAGGGCTGTGAGTTTTTCACCTGCCATGTCGAGGCGCTGGCGCTGCATGTCCAGCAACCGCTCGGGCTTCGGCAGGGCGCGGGCCAGGCTGCGCACATCGCTGCGGGCCTGCTCGATGAAGCGGCTGATGATCCGGTGCTGCCGCGTGCCGAGATCCATGACCTGCGCCAGCAGGTCCGCCCGCACGGGCACGGCGTGCTCCGCGGCGGCCGTCGGCGTGGGGGCCCGCAGATCTGACGCAAAATCGATCAGCGTCGTGTCGGTCTCATGGCCGACGGCGGAAATCAGGGGAATGGCGCTGTCGGCTGTCGCCCGCACCACCACTTCTTCGTTGAAGGGCCATAGGTCTTCGACGCTGCCGCCGCCGCGGGCGACGATGATGAGGTCGGGCCGAGGGATTGCGCCGCCGGGTTCAAGCGCATTGAAGCCGCGAATGCCGGCCGCCACTTCGGCCGCGGCTGTCTCGCCCTGCACCCGCGTCGGCCAGATCAGGACGTGGCGCGGGAAGCGGTCGCGCAGCCGGTGCAGGATGTCGCGAATCACAGCGCCTGACGGCGAGGTGACGACGCCAATGACCTTAGGCAGGAAGGGCAGCGGCTTCTTGCGATCGGTATCAAACAGGCCCTCAGCGGCCAGCGCCTTGCGCCGGTCTTCCAGCAGCTTCATCAGCGCGCCGACACCGGCGGGTTCGATCGACTCAATAACAATCTGATATTTCGACTGGCCGGGGAAAGTGGTCAGGCGTCCGGTGGCGATCACCTCGAGCCCCTGCTCGGGCTTGGTCTGCAGCCGTGCCGCATTGCCCTTCCAGATGACGCCGGACAAGACCGCCCGGTCGTCCTTCAGGTCCAGATAGACATGGCCCGAGGCGGGGCGGGACACACGGCCGATTTCGCCGCGCACGCGCACATGGCCGAACTGATCCTCCACCATGCGCTTGACCGCGCCGGAGAGTTCCGAGACGGAGAATTCCGGCGTGTTGCCGAGGGCGGGATCCTGATCGGGTATGGGTGCCATGATTGGCCGGAATATAGGGGTTCGGCGGGGGCAAGAGAAGGCCGCGCACCCGGCAAACCCGGTGGGTTCCCGATGACTGCCCGGTGGGTTCTAAGGGTGTGAGGCTTCGTGCTAGAACCCATGGCATCGCGCGGTCAGTCCCCGACCGGGTCTGCGCGCCCCTCACATCCGGATAGCGCAAGGCATAAGAAGACATGAAACTATTGGTGGTTGGAGCCGGCGGTCGCGAACACGCCCTGTGCTGGAAGCTGGCGCAAAGCCCCAAGCTCACCAAGCTTTATGCCGCCCCCGGCAATGCGGGCATGGCGTCTGTGGCCGACTGCGTGGATGTGGGCGCCGAGGATGTCGCGGGTCTGGTGGATTTCGCGCGCGACAAGGGCATCGACCTCGTTGTCGTCGGGCCCGAAGCACCGCTGGTGAAGGGGCTGGCGGACCAGCTCAATGAAGCGGGCATTCCGGTCTTTGGGCCCAGCGCCAAGGCGGCGCAGTTGGAAGGTTCTAAGGGGTTCACCAAGGACCTTTGCACGCGCGCCAACATTCCCACCGCGGCCTATGGCCGGTTCACCAATCTCGATGATGCGCTGGCCTATGTGGGCCGCGAGGGGGCGCCCATCGTGGTCAAGGCCGACGGGCTGGCCGCCGGCAAGGGCGTGACCGTGGCGATGACCACGGACGAGGCGCTGGATGCCGTGCGCGAGGCATTTGACGGTCGTTTCGGCGACGCCGGTACGGAAGTGGTGATCGAGGACTTCCTTGAAGGCGAGGAAGCAAGCTTCTTTGCCCTGTGCGACGGCACCACCGCGCTGCCGTTGGCGACCGCGCAGGACCACAAGCGCGTAGGAGACGGAGACACGGGTCCCAATACGGGCGGCATGGGCGCCTACTCCCCTGCCCCGGTGATGACGCCGGAGCTGGTGGATCAGGTGATGGCGACCATCATTGAGCCGACGCTGGCCACCATGAAGGCGGACGGCATGCCCTATAAGGGCGTGCTCTATGCCGGCCTGATGATCACCGCCGACGGTCCGGAGCTGATTGAATACAATGCGCGCTTCGGCGACCCGGAATGCCAGGTGCTGATGATGCGCATGGAAAGCGACCTGCTGGAGCTGCTCTATGCCGCGGCCAAGGGCGAGCTGAAAGGCAAGCGCGTTGCCTGGCGGGATGACCCGGCGCTCACCGTGGTAATGGCCGCAAAGGGCTATCCCGGCGCTTACGACAAAGGCACGGCGATCAACGGGCTGGATGACGCGGCGTCCAATGCCGATGTGGAGATTTTCCATGCGGGCACGGCGCTGCTGGACGGCCAGCTCGTCGCCACCGGCGGCCGCGTGCTCAACGTGACGGCGGTGGCTCCCTCAGTGGCGCAGGCGCAGACCCTCGCCTATGCTGCCATCGACAAGATTGACTGGCCGGACGGGTTCTGCCGCCGCGACATCGGCTGGCGCGCCATTGAGCGCGAGGACGCCTGACCGGCCCCAAAGACTTTCAAACACGCAATAGCAACAACAGCGGAGCAAACGCATGAGTGAAGCGGCACAGTCCGACGACCGCCAGGAGATGTTCTCCGGCACTAAAGAGGTGGGCGACAACCACCGCTTTGATGAGACCAAACTGTTCGACTATCTCGCCGACACGGTGGAAGGCTTTGAAGGCCCTCTGGAGGTGCGCGAGTTCAAGGGCGGTCAGTCGAACCCGACCTATCAGCTCGTCACGCCGAAGCAGAAATATGTGCTGCGGCGCAAGCCGCCGGGCAAGCTCCTGCCCTCGGCCCACGCCGTTGACCGTGAGTTCCGGGTGATCTCGGCCCTGGCTGACACCAATGTGCCGGTGCCCCGCGCCTACACGCTGTGCGAGGATGAGAGCGTCATCGGCACCATGTTCTACGTCATGGAGATGGTCGATGGCCGCATCCTGTGGGACCCGCTGCTGCCGCAGGAGACCAAGGAGAACCGCGGCAAGATCTATGACGCGATGAACGACACCATTGCCAAGCTGCACATGGTTGACCACGAGAAGGTGGGCCTGGGTGATTTCGGCAAGCCGGGCAACTATTTCGCGCGGCAGATTTCGCGCTGGTCGAAGCAGTATCGCGCCAGCGAAACCGAGACCATTGAAGAGATGGACAAGCTGATGGAGTGGCTGCCGGACAATATTCCGGATGAAGACTCCACCTCCATCGTTCACGGCGATTACCGTCTCGACAACATGGTGCTGCACCCTACCGAGCCGCGCGTGCTGGCGGTGCTGGACTGGGAGCTGTCGACCCTGGGCCACCCGCTGGGCGACTTCACCTATCACACCATGCAGTGGCGGATGCCCGGTCAGGGTACCGGCGGCGGCACGGGCTCGCTGCGCCATGCGGACCTTGAGAGCCTCGGCATTCCGAGCTTCGACGATTATGTGAAGATGTATTGCGACCGCACGGGCCGCGACGGGATCGACAATCTCGACTTCTATTACGCCTACAACTTCATGCGGCTGGCCGGCATTCTGCAGGGCATTGCGGGCCGCGTGCGCGACGGGACGGCGGCAAGCGACCATGCCAAGACCATGGCCGCCAATGTGCGCCCGCTGGCTGAGGAAGGCTGGCTCTACGCGCAGAAGGCCGGCGCGGTCTAGGCATCCGGACCAGGATCAGACACTCAGGAATGCGGGGCGGCGCTGTCGTCCCGCATTTCCTTTATGACATCGCGCATCGTGTCGCGCAGGCCATCGGCTGCGGTGATGTGCAGGTCGCGTTGCGGGAAGGGGAACTCGATTCCCTCCGCGTGGAACTTGTCCCAGATGGTAAGCCGGATGTCGCTTGCGACATTCACCACGCCGGCTTCTGGGTCATTGACCCAGATGCGCAATTCGAGATCCACGGAATTGTCGCCGAAGCCGATGAGCCGGGTGGCGGGCGGCGGGGCCTTCAGTACACGGTCGTTTTCCTGCGCCGCCTCCATCATCAGGTCCAGCGCCTTGCGCACGTCGGACTGATAGCTGACGCCGACGCCGGTCTTGAGCCGGACGGCACGGTCGGAGAAGGACCAGTTCACCACCTGCTGGGTGATCAGGTCCTCATTGGGGATGAGGTATTCCTTGCCGTCGCGGGTAACGATGGCCGCGTAGCGGGCGCCGAGCTTGGAGATCCAGCCATAGGCTTCGCCGATTTCGATCACGTCGCCCGGCTTGATGGAGCGGTCGAGCAGCAGGATCATGCCGCTGATGAGGTTGGAGACAACCTTCTGCAGGCCGAAACCGATGCCGACACCGATGGCGCCTGAGAATACGGCAACCGCCGTGAAGTCTATGCCGATGGAGGTGAGACCCACCAGGACGGCAATGGTCAACAGCGCGATGCGCACCACCTTGCCCACCAGCACGCGAGCTGCCGGCGTGACGCCGTCCACACGGCCAAGCTGGGTTTCCAGCACGCGGGCGAGCGTAATGGCAGCCCAGAGCAGCAGGCTGATGAGCAGGATGCCGTTGACGATGGTGAGCAAGGATATGCGCATCCCGCCAGCGGTGAAAGCCGCAGCATCCAGCGCCTGGATGAAGGCTTCCAGCCAGCCGACAATGGCGAGCGCTGCCACCGCCCAGATGACGAGCCCGGCCAGCTGTGTGAGGCCCGTCTGCCGGGTGAGTGCGGTAATCAGCCGGATCAACACCCAGGCGATCAGCAAGCTGCCGGCGATGGTCAAAAGCACCGGGTCCCGCCCGGCAGCGCGCACAGCCGTGCCCGCGCCCCAGGTGAGCACCAGCGCCATGACGGGTCCGGCAAGGGCGCCGATGCGTTCCACACGGGTCCGCAGCCATGACCGGCCTGCCAGACGCATGGCAGCCGAAGCGATGACCGGCGCAAGACGGCGGCCGGCCAGAATGGCGATGACAGCGATCAGCGCGAGCAGGCCGGCCTCGATGGCGACATCAACTGTCAGCACCTCGTCGCGCAGCCAGGCGAGCGCTTTTTCCACGAGCGCTTTTTCCACGAGCGGTTTTGCATCCGCTGCCGCTTCGGCAAGGTCGGGCAGGTCCGGCGCGGCGGGACTCTCGGGGGCGGGTTGGTACATGTTCCATATACGATCACCGGCTCCGCCCGCTGTCGAGGGGTTCGCGCGGCTGGCGGCTGCGTGCTAGGACTTCGCCCGACCCTGATACTTCTCCTGGATGGATCTCATGTCGGAAACGATCGACGTCCTTGACCGCCACCGTTTTGATGAAGCTGCCCTCACCCGCTGGTGCATGGAACATGTGGACGGCTTCGAAGGCCCGCTTACTGTTCGTCAGTTCCAGGGCGGGCAATCCAACCCGACCTTCCAGTTGGTGACGCCGGCGCGCAAATATGTGCTGCGCAAGAAACCCCCGGGCCAGCTATTGGCCAGCGCGCACCAGGTCGACCGGGAATACAAGGTGATGAAGGCCCTGGCGGACACGCCGGTGCCGGTGCCGCACATGTATGCGTTGTGCGAGGACGATGCGGTGATCGGCACGGCCTTTTACGTGATGGAGCATCTGGAGGGCCGTGTGTTCCGTGATCCGACGCTGCCCGAGCAAACACCCGAAGAGCGGGCGGCCATCTATGACGACATGAACCGTGTGCTGGCGGAGCTGCACAAGGTGGATTTTGCCGCTGTCGGCCTTGAGGATTTCGGGCGCCCCGGCAATTACTTCGAGCGGCAGATTTCACGCTGGATCAAGCAGTACCGCGCGGCTGAGACTGAGACGATTGCCGACATGGAAGAGCTGATTTCCTGGATGCCGGACAATATTCCGGATGAGGACAGTGTCTCGATTGCCCATGGTGATTTCCGGCTCGAGAACACCATGTACCACCCCACCGAGCCGAAGATGATCGCGGTGCTGGACTGGGAACTGTCGACCATCGGCCACCCGCTGGCGGATCTCGGCTACAACTCGATGCTCTACCACATCGACAGCCCCACCATGGGCACGCTGACGCGCGTTGATTTCGCCACGTCAGGCATTCCCGATGAGGATGAGTATGTGGCTGCCTATTGCCGCCGCACGGGACGCGAGGGGATCGAGAACTGGCCGTTCTATGTAGGCTTCTCGATCTTCCGCCTCGCCTCCATTGCCCAGGGCGTTTACAAGCGCGGCCTGGACGGCAATGCCAGTTCCGAAAAAGCGCTTATCTATGGCAACGCGGCCAAGATGCTTGCCGAGGCGGCCCTGGCACAGACGAAAAAGCTTCGTTAACTCTCCGGTACCCAGCGCAAAACGGCCGGAAAACCTTGGCTTTATGGCAGGCGACAAATTGCGCCCGCCATGGCCTACGGGTTCTTAACTATTCCGTGCCCAGACTTTGAGCAGTGAACCAACTGCTGTGAAGTCATAACAATATGCCGCAGGGTCCAAAGTCGCGTGGGAGGAAAGCGACCGGCACACCGCTTCTGGATGGAGCGGCGCCGGATGCATTTTTTCGTACCGTGGTCGAGAACGCCGCGGACATGATCTCCGTGATCGACGAGAACGGCCGGGTCATCTATTCCAACCCGGTCGGCAAGCACCTCTTCGAAGTGCATTCAGGCTCCGTTGACCGTCTTGGTCCGGAACTGTTTCACCCTGACGATTACCCTCTTGTGGCGGCCGAGTTCGGTCAGTTGGTGGAGCATGGCGGCCGCCGCCAATTGAGCGATCACCGCATGCGCTCGGTTTCAGGAAACTGGATCTGGGTTCAGACCCACGCCATCAACATGCTGGATGACCCCAACGTCAACGGTGTGGTGATGGTGACCCGTGACATCACCGCCCAGAAACGCCGGGAAGAAGAAATTCAGCGCGCCGAGAAGGCCGTCAATTTCGGCCACTGGCGCTGGGACAAGTACGAGCCGGGGCCCTTCTGGTCGGACGGCATGTTCTCCATGGTGGGGCTGCGCCGCGAAGACATGCCCACCGACATGCAGTGGACGCTGGACCTTATGTCACCGGATGACAGCGAGACCGTCATCACCGAAGTGATGGAGGCGCTGGTGAGCGGTGCCTCGTTCAACCGCATTGTCTCAATGCGTCATTCCGACGGCACCTATCGCCGGACCATGCTGATGGGCCATGTGGAGCGTGATGGCAGCGGCGATGCCGTGTCTATCGTCGGCATCTGCCAGGACGTGACCGAACTGGAATCCGCCAATGAAGCCGTCCGGCAGTCGGAGCAGGAATTCCGTCTGCTGGCGGAGCATTCGACCGATGCCATTGCGCGCTTCACGAAGGACGGGCGCATTGCCTATATCTCCCCGTCCATCGAACGAATCCTCGGACACAGGCCTGAAAACTGCACCGGGTTGATGGCAACAGAGTTCCTGCATCCTGATGATCTGGGGCCGGTGACGGCGGCCGTCGAAGCCATGCGCTTTGACCGGCAGATGCGGCGCACATCCTTCCGGATGAAGCGGACAGACGGCCATTATGTGTGGCTGGAAGCTGCGCTGGGCCCCCTGTTTGACGCCCATGACAACTTCGAAGGTTTTGTTTCCTGCACCCGCGACATTACTGAGCAGAAGCGGCGTGAACAGGAGCTGATGGCAGCGCGGGAACGGGCCGAGCAGGCGAGCATGACCAAGTCACGCTTCCTGGCCAATATGAGCCACGAGCTCCGCACGCCGCTGAACGCCATTCTCGGTTTCTCGGAAATGATGACGCGCCAGGTCTTCGGTCCGCTGGGTGCCCAGCAATATGACGAATATGCCGGGCATATCCATGAGAGCGGCAGTCACCTTCTGTCGCTGATCGGCGACATCCTGGACATGTCGAAGATCGAAGCGGGCAAGTATGATCTCACCGTCGAGGACGTGCCGCTGGCGCCGATCCTGCGCAAGGCCGGCCGCATGGTCGAAACCCGGGTTGCCGAAGGTGAGATCGAGCTTCTGATCGACGCGGATGACGTGGACGGCATGGCCGTCTATGCGGATGAGCGGGCGCTGATCCAGGTCATGCTGAATGTGCTGTCCAACGCGGTGAAGTTCACACCGGCCGGCGGACGCATCACGGTGGCTGCGGCACCCAGCGATGCGGGCGCCATTACAATCAGCGTGACGGATACGGGCGTGGGCATCGAAGAGAAAGACCTTGAGCGCGTGCTGCATCCCTTCGAGCAAGTAGTGAAGCACGCGGAGCTCGCCAGCCAGGGAACGGGTCTCGGCCTGCCGCTGGTAAAGGCGCTTGTTGAGCTTCAGGACGGGCGGTTTGATATCTCAAGCCAGCCCGGCGCCGGCACGACCGTTGCGATCACGCTGCCTGCCGCTGTCGCTGCGCGGGTGCCCGCCGCTCCGGATGTGCGCCAGCAGGCCTGACGCGAACCGGCCGCTCAGCGCATGCCCTTGAGGGCGGCGTCCATTTCCTCATAGATGCGGGCAACGGCGGGCTCCTCGAAGATGCCGCGCCAATAGCCGGTGACGCTGGGGTGGTCATCCAGCAGGCACACGGATTTGCCGAACAGCTCCGGGATCTTCCGTACGAAGAACAGGATGGGCACCAGGGCGCAATCGGCGAGGGACATCCGCCCGCCGACGGCATGGGCATCACCATCCAGATAGTAATCGAGCCAGGTGAGCGCCTTTTTCAAATCCTTGAAGGCTGCCACGACCTTGTCGTGGTCACGCACGCTCGGATCGATATTGCCGAACAGGGTGGTCAGCGGCTGCAGCAGGTAAAGATCGCCGATCCGGCCCAGCAACCGGACGCGCGCGCGTTCGCGGGCATCGTCCGGCAGCAAGGACGGCTCGGGGTAGAGCTGTTCAAGATATTCGCAGATGGTCTCGGATTCCGGCAGTACCCAGCCGTCATCGGTCTCAAGCGCGGGCACCTTTCCCAGCGGCGTCAGGGCCAGAAAGGCCTCCGGCTCGAGCGTGGCAAAGGGGTCGATCATCTCCACCTCGATGCCCTTGTGATAGAGCATCAGGCGACAGCGGGCGGAGAAGGGCGACAGATTGTTGTTGTAGAGCTTCATCGGCTGATCCTCCGCTCCCCGTCCGGGCCGGTGCGTCATGCACCGTGCAACGGGCCGGGAGCCGATAGTTATTTTGCGACAGAAAGACGGCGCTGCAAGGGGCCGTGTTCTGCCGGATTGGACCTTTCAGGCAAGCTGATCGGGGCAGGTCCGTGGTGGCACGTGGCACAAAGACAGACAGCCCGGACACCATATGGTGCCGGGCTGTCCGCTTAACAACTCCTGGTCAGAGCGATCACGAGACTGCTACTCGGCAGCAGCGCGCATCTCGTCCAGGTGCTTCTTGTACTCAAGGCGGGCGATGGTGCGGTTGTGCACTTCGTCCGGACCGTCGGCCAGGCGCAGGGTACGGATACCCGAATAGGCCTTGGCGAGACCGAAGTCGCTGGTCACGCCGCCGCCGCCATGGGCCTGGATGGCATCATCGATGACCTGCAGGGCAATCCGCGGACCGGCCACCTTGATCATGGCGATCTCGGCGCGGGCGACCTTGTTGCCCACCTTGTCCATCATGTCCGCCGCCTTGAGGGTCAGCAGACGGGTCATCTCGATATTGGTGCGGGCTTCGGCCACGCGCTGTTCCCAAACCGAGTGCTCGGCCACCTTCTTGCCGAAGGCTTCGCGGGTCAGCAGGCGCTTCACCATCTTTTCGAGGCACCGCTCGGCAACACCGATGGTGCGCATGCAGTGGTGGATACGTCCCGGGCCAAGGCGACCCTGGGCGATCTCGAAGCCACGGCCCTCGCCGAGGATGAGGTTGCCGGCCGGCACCCGCACATCCTTGAGGATGACTTCGGCGTGGCCATGCGGCGCGTCATCATAACCGAAGACCGGCAGCATACGGACGATCTCGATGCCCGGCGAGTCCAGCGGGACGATGATCTGCGACTGCTGGCGATAGGCATCGGCGCCCGGGTCGGTCTTGCCCATGACGATGGCCACCTTGCAGCGCGGATCACCCACGCCCGACGACCACCACTTGCGGCCGTTGATGACATATTCATCGCCGTCCCGCTCGATGCGAGTCTCGATGTTGGTGGCGTCGGACGACGCAACCGCCGGTTCGGTCATCAGGAAGGCGGAGCGGATTTCACCTGCCAGAAGCGGCTTCAGGTACTTTTCCTTCAGCTCTTCGGAGGCATAGCGCTCGAACACTTCCATGTTGCCGGTATCGGGTGCGGAGCAGTTGAACACTTCCGACGCCCAGCCGACGCGGCCCATGATCTCGCAGAGCGGTGCGTATTCGAGGTTGGAGGTGCCGCCACCATGCTCGGAATCCGGCAGGAAGAGGTTCCACAGGCCGGCTTCGCGGGCCTTCGGCTTCAGGTCTTCCAGGATCTGCGGCACCTGCCACGGATTGCCTTCCTTGCGGAACGCATCCATCTGGGCGTTGTAGGTGTCTTCGTTCGGATATATGTGCTCATCCATGAAGGCTTCGAGCCGGGCAATCAGCTCCTTCACCTTGTCGGTATGTTCGAAATTCATCTTGCCGTTTCCTCTTTGGTTTCGGGTTAGCGAATATCGGTTTCGGGACGGACTCTATCCCCTTGAAAACGCCGCGTCACGTCCCAAAGGGGACGCGGAATGCCGCGCCGGGCAATTCCCGGCATTTCCCGTTGTGCATGTGCGAAGAGGAACGACGCATCAGCGCTTTCACCCGTCACGGCGGCTACGGAAGAAGTCTTTCAGCAGTGAAGAGGCGCGCGCGGCATCAAGCCCGCCATAGACCTCCGGGGCATGATGGCAGGTGGGACGTTCGAACACCCGGGCACCATGGGCCACCCCGCCGCCCTTGGGGTCATCCGCGCCATAATAGAGCCGCCGTATGCGGGCGAAGGAGATGGCGCCCGCGCACATGGGGCATGGCTCGAGGGTGACATAGAGGTCGCAGCCGATGAGCCGCTCGGAGCCAAGCATCGCTGCGGCCTGGCGGATCACCAGCATTTCCGCATGCGCCGTCGGGTCGCGATCTTCCAGCGTGCGGTTGCCGGCGCGGGCGAGGACCCTGCCGTCCGGGCCGGTGACGACAGCACCCACGGGCACTTCGCCACGGGCCGCGGCGGCTTCCGCCTCGGCAAAGGCGATATCCATGGGGGATGTGTCATCTGGTGGCGTGGTCATGGCGCGGACGGTGCCTTTGCCCATGGCGGGGCGTCAAGGCTTCTGATAGAGACGCGGAGATGAGCGACACCCCGAAGACAGATCAGCCGGCCACCGGCGGCACGGACGCCCCCGCCGACGGCGAGCGCATTGCCAAGTACCTGGCGCGTGCAGGCATCTGCTCGCGCCGGGAAGCGGAGGCGATGATCGAGGCCGGTCGCGTCAAGCTGGACGGGCGCATGCTGACGACCCCGGCCATCAAGGTAACCCGGGCCAACCAGATCATGGTGGACGGCAAGATGGTGCGGCCGCCGGAGCCGACGCGGCTGTGGCGTTATCACAAGCCTGTGGGCCTGGTGACGACAGCGCGCGACCCGCAGGGACGGCCAACGGTCTTTGATGCGCTGCCCAAGGACATGCCGCGGGTGATCTCCGTCGGGCGGCTCGACATTGCGTCCGAAGGCCTGCTGCTGCTCACCAATGACGGCGAGCTGGCCCGCAAGCTGGAACTGCCGGCGACGGGCTGGGTGCGCCGCTACCGGGTGCGCGTGCACGGGCGCATCGAAGACACAGCGCTGGCGCGGCTCGCCCGGGGCATCACGGTCGACGGGGTCAAATATGGTCCGGTCGACGCGCAACGGCAGGAAGCCTCGTCGCGGGACAAGGCGGGCGGGCGCAACCAGTGGCTCACTGTCTCGCTCAAGGAAGGCAAGAACCGCGAAGTGCGCCGGGTGCTGGCAGCCATCGGGCTTGATGTGAACCGGCTCATCCGCCTTTCCTACGGCCCCTTCCAGCTGGGCGATCTGGCGCGCGGGGCCACCGAGGAAGTGCCCGAGCGGGTGATGGAAGACCAGCTCGGCAACCGGCCGCGCACCCCGCGGCGCGGCGACGGCTGGGCCAAGGCCAAGCCTGCCTCGCGGCCGCATGGCAAGAAAAAGCCCGTAGCGAAGGGCAAGCCCGTGGCGAAGGGCAAGCCTGTGGCGAAAGGCAAGCCAAAGAGCCCGTCACAGACCGGACCGAAGACAAAACCCAAGACCGCCCCCAAGGGCAGACCGGCAAGCGGAGCGAAACCCGATGCGCATCGTCGGCGGCCGTAACAAGGGCCGGCCTTTGCAGGCGCCGAAGGACAATCGGGTGCGGCCGACGACGGACCGGACGCGCGAAGCCCTGTTCAACGTGCTGGCGCATGGGGATTTCGGAAACTGGACCCTGGAGGATGCGCGCGTGCTGGACCTGTTCGCGGGCACGGGCGCCATGGGGCTTGAAGCCCTGTCGCGCGGGGCAACTTTCGCGCTGTTTGTCGATGACCATCCGCAGAGCCGCGGGCTGATCCGCACCAACGCAGACACGCTGGGCGAGACCGGCCGCATCAAGCTCTACCGCCGCGATGCCACGAAGCTCGGCCCGCGCGAAGGCTCCAGCGGCCCGCCCTTCAGCCTTGTTTTCTGTGACCCGCCCTATGGCAAGGAGCTGGGGGAAAAGGCGCTTGCCGCAGCGCTTGGCGGCGGATGGCTTGCGCCGGGGGCGCTGTGCGTGCTGGAGGAAGCAGCGTCAGCCGATGTGACGTGTCCGGACGGTTTTGAAGAGGTCGACCGGCGCGTCTATGGCGACACGCAGGTGGTGTTCCTGCAGCCTCAACAACCCGCCTCATAGCGCTCCCCCTCCGCTCAGGCCGGAAGATGAGCGGGCTGGTCGATGTCACCGCCGCCCGAACAGCTTCTCGATATCCGGCAGCGTCAGCTTCACATAGGTGGGGCGGCCATGATTGCACTGGCCGGAATGGGGGGTGACTTCCATTTCGCGCAGCAGGGCGTTCATCTCAGCTGCGGTGAGGCGGCGGCCGGCGCGGACGGAGCCGTGGCACGCCATGGTGCCGGACACTTCATCCAGACGCTCTTTCAGGGACAGCGCCTCCCCGAGCTCGGCAACTTCATCGGCGAGGTCGCGGACAAGGCCCTGAATGTCCGTGTCGCCCAGCATGGCGGGGGTCTCGCGGACGATGATGGTGCCATCGCCGAAGGGCTCGATGACCAGGCCCAGCTCCGCCAGTTCATCCGAACGGTCCGCCAGGGCTGCGGCCTCCCCTGCCCCCAGCTCCACCACTTCGGGCACGAGCAATGCCTGCCGCTTGATTCCGGCTTCGGCGAGGGCTTTCTTCATGCGCTCATGCACCAGCCGCTCATGGGCGGCGTGCTGATCGACCAGGATGAGGCCGTCGCGGGTTTCCGCCACGATATAGGTGAGGTGAAGCTGGCCGCGTGCCGCGCCGAGGGGGCGGTCCATCAGGTCATCCGTGGACGCTGTATCTTCCACCCGCGCCTCGGCGCGTTCGAAGCCTGCCAGGGCGTCTGCCGGTGTGTGAGCGGGCGCCCCACTGCCGTGGCCGTCTTCCATGCCCGGCACGTGGGTGGCGGGGGCAGAGGGTGCGAAACTGCGGGAGGCGAGTTCCATGAGGTGGCGCTGGGGCGGGGGCTGGTGCAGGGCCTGAGGCTCGGGCCGGAATGCCCCCAGGGCTGCGCCCGCCACGGTGGTGGACGCGCGATGGCCGGCTGCGTCGAGCGCCATGCGCAGGCTCTTGACGATCAGTGCCCGCACATGGCCGGGGTCACGGAAGCGCACTTCCGCCTTTGCCGGGTGGACGTTCACATCGACCTCGGCCGGATCGACCTCGACAAACAACGCCAGGATGGGGTGGCGGTCACGGGCGAGAAAATCCGCATAGGCACCGCGGACGGCCCCGGTCAGGAGCTTGTCGCGCACGGGCCGTCCGTTCACGAACAGATATTGCGCCTGGGCGTTGCCCCGATTGAAGGTGGGCAGGCCCGCATGGCCGTGGATCGCAATGCCCTCACGCTCAATGGCGACGGGCATGACATTGTCCTGGAAGTCGCGCCCGAGGATGCGCGCCAGCCGCGCCAGATGCGCCTCTTCATCATCAGCGGCGGCTTCCGCATCAAGCCGCAGCATGGTGCGGCCTTCATGGGTGAGCGAAAACGCGACGCGCGGATGGGCCATGGCGATGCGCTTGACGACATCGCTGACGGCCTGCGCCTCGGCGCGATCCGACTTCAGGAATTTGAGCCGGGCGGGGGTTGCGAAGAAGATGTCGCGCACCTCAATGCGCGTGCCGGGCGCCGTGCCCGCGGGGCGGGGACCTGACAGCTTGCCCCCTTCCACCTTAAGCGCATGGCCCTCCCCGCCGCGCGGACGGCTGATGATGCCAAGCCGTGCCACAGCGCCGATGGAGGGCAATGCCTCGCCGCGAAAGCCCAAGCTGTTGATGTGCACGAGGTCTTCGGTGCCTGCGTCATCGACCGCGAGCTTGGAAGTGGCGTGACGCTCGATGGCGAGCAGCAGATCGTCAGCCGTCATGCCGCAGCCATCGTCCTCGACGCTGATAAGCGTTTTGCCGCCGCCGGAGATCGCCACGTCGATGCGGCGCGCACCCGCATCGAGAGCGTTTTCCACCAGCTCCTTCACGGCGCTGGCCGGGCGCTCCACCACCTCACCGGCCGCGATGCGGTTGACCGTGCCTTCGCTCAGGCGGCGGATCTGCGGACGGGGGGGCGTTGCTCCCTCGGACGGGCGGGCAGAATCAGAGGCGGGCTCAGCCATCAGCGGCTACATCTCTCCGAGATATTTGCGGGCGAGCACTTTACCTTGTTCGACGGCGGGTTGGTCAAACGGATCAACACCCATGAGGTGGGCGGCGATGATCGTCTCGAGCATGAAGTGCATGAGGAGCGCACCCATGGCGGTCTCGTCCAGCACGGGGATGTCGATGGTGCGGACCGGACGCTTGTTGGCCCTCAGGGTCTCAGCCGTGGCGCGGAACTCGGCGTCCAAAAGATCACCCATCGCTTTGCCGTCGAGATAGGCCAGGGCCGGGTCATCGGTCGCGACACGAGGGCCTGCGCCCGCGCAGCCGACGGACATCACGGTATATGCCTTGTCAGCGGGGCCAGCGAGATAGAGCTGCAGCTGGCTGTGCTGGTCCACCGGGCCGATGCCGGTGGCGGGCAGCGTGCCCTTGCCGTCCTTGCCGAGGCTTTCGGCCCAGAGCTGGCGGTACCAGAGGCCGAAACGTTCCAGCCTGTCCGAATAGGCGAGGATGATGCTGGTGGCGATGGCGGCATCCTCCGCCAGCCCCACCTGCATGGCCGCCCCGGCGGCCGGTGCCACGTCATCGGGCGCAGCGCCATCGAGTATTGGTGCCAGCACGCGGGCCGCGCCTTCGCGAATCGCGGTGGCATCGAGCCCCAGCAGCAGCGCGGGCACGAGGCCCACATTTGTGAGGACAGAGAACCGTCCGCCGACGCCGGTTTCATGGTCGATGACCGGGGCCCCGACAGCCTGCGCGAACCGGCGCACGGCATTGTCTGTGGGTTCGGTGATGGCGGCGAAGTGGCGGGCAAGGTCAACCCCTGCTCCGACGGCTGTGAGCGCTGCCTTGGCCGCATAAGCCTGCATCAACGGCTCCGCCGTGCCGCCGGACTTTGAGACGACGAGAAAGCGCGTTGTGCTTAGATCAAGCGATGCCATCAGGCGCTCGAAGGTGTGGGGGTCGAGATTTTCAAGGAAGTGGACGCGCGGGCTGCCCACAGCGCCATTTGAAGTCCCGGCCGGGGTGGCGTCATAGGCCAGTTGGGCCAGGGCCTTGGCGCCGAGGCTGGAGCCGCCGATGCCGAGCACGACCACGTCGGTCGCGCCCTCGCGCAGATGCGCTGCGATGCGCTCCATGTCCGCCATATCATCACGCCGTTCCGGCATGCGCAGGAGCGGCAGTGACCCATCCTGGTGCTGTTGCCGCAGGGCTGCGAGCGCGGGGGACGTTGTGTCGAGCAGCGCCTCGAAACGATCCGGCGACAGGCCGCCGGGGCCGAGACTGCCGGACAGATCCTGCAGATAGGGAAGCGATCCGGTGCGGGACGTGGACATGGGGTACTCCGGTTTGCGCGAGCTGCGGAACGGGCGGATGCAAAGCGTAGCAACCGCCCGTGACGCCTCAAAGTCAGCCGGAAGAATAACCCGTCATGGCCTATTCGGTTGCCGAAATGCCTTCCGGCTTGCCGACGGCGACAATACGCATGGCATCGGGGGACAGGGCACGTGAGGCGGCCCGCTTGATGTCGTCCAGTGTCACCGCCTCGATGAGCCCGTTGCGCTCATTGATGTAGTCGATGCCGAGATCCTCGAACTGGATGGCCGCGAGCTGGCTGGCGATGGCGCGGCTCGAATCAAAGCGCAGCGCGTAGGACCCGGTGAGGTAGGTCTTGGCGATTTCCAGCTCATCCTCGGTGATGCCGTTGGCTGCCACGTCGGCGATCTGCTGCCGGGCGACAGAAAGCGCTTCACCCGCCGTTGCATTGCCGGACGCGAAATAGCCCATGGTGAGCCCGCCATGGCGCAGCGGATAAAGCGAGGTATAGGCCGTATAGGCGAGGCCCCGTTCCTCGCGCACCTGCTTGAACATGCGGCTGACGAAGCTGCCGCCGCCGAGCACGTAGTTCATTACATAGGCGGGGATAAAATCCTCGTCGTCGCGCTTGAGGCCGGTCATGCCCATGACAACAACCGTCTGCGGATTGTCCCGCTCGATGAGCGTCACGCCGGGCACGAGCGGCTCGGTGGCACCGGCATCCGCGCGCTCGGACGTTTCCGGCAGCGTGCCGAAGGTCTTGTCCAGCAGGGGAATGAGGTCCTGAGCAGAGATGTCACCGACGACAGCGATGGACGCGTTGTCACGAGCGAGGCTGCCTGCCAGATAAGCCCGCATGTCCTCGACCGTGATGGCAGCGATGCTTTCCGGTGAGCCGGATGTGGGCGTGGCATAGGGATGGGCGCCGAAGGCTTCGGCGAAGAAGGTGCGATAGGCGACGGTGTTGGGGTCTTCCTCATCCTGAGCGAGACCGGCAAGGGCCTGGGCGCGCACGCGGGCGACATCTTCCTCGTCGAAGCGCGGTTCGGTGAGGGCCAGGCGCATGAGGCCGAAGGCTTCGTCCACATTCTCGGTCAGGGTGCGCATCTGCACCTGAACCGTGTCGCGGCCGGCTGAGACGGAGAGCGCCACATTGAGGTCGCGCAGGCGGGCGGCGAAGGCCTGGCTGTCATAGGGCCCGGCGCCCTGCGTCATCAGGCTGGTGGTGAGTTCCGCCAGCCCCTCCCTGCCCTCAGGATCAAGATGGGAGCCCGCGTGGAACAGCACTTCGACCGCGACGATGGGGACTGTGTCTTCGGAGACCAGCCAGGCTTCAACGCCGCTGTCCCCGCGCACGGGTTCGATGTCGACGGCGTGGGCCGGCAGGGCGAAGGCCAGGACCGGCAGGAGAAAGGCGCATGCCTTGGCGAAACGGAGCATCAGGCATCCTCCTCCGGGCGCTTGAGGACGCCCGTCACGGAGCGCTCCTTTTTGAGGTATTTGCGGGCTGCCGCGTTGACCTGTTCCGGCGTCACGGCCAGTACCCGGTCGGGCCAGGTGGCCGCTTCCTCCACCGTGAGACCGGTCGAGAGGGCCACGCCATAGGCGCGGGCCAGGGCCTGCTGGCTGTCCTGGGCGAAGATGGCGTTGGCCACGAGCGTCTTCTGGGCGCGGGCGACTTCTTCCTGTGTCACGCCCTCGGCCAGGAGCTTGTCGATTTCCGCGTCGATGGCTGCTTCCGCTTCGGCCAGCGACACGCCGTCTGCCGGGATTGCGTAAAAGCCGATGCTGCCGTCATCAAGCGATGAGCCGTAATACCAGCCACTGGCCCCGAGTGCGATCTTCTGCTCGACGACGAGAGACTTGTAGATGCGCGCCGTGGCGCCACCGCCGATGATCTCCGACAGCACGTCCAGGGCCTCCGCCTCACCGGGGGCATCATTGGTGTAGGACGGTGCGAGATAGGCGCGGCGCACATAGGGCTGCTCCACGCGCGTATCCTCCAGCACCACCCGGCGGGCCGCGCGCTGCGGCGGGTCCATGGGCCGGTCGCGGGTATAGGTTTCGCCATTGGTGGGGATGACGCCGTAGAATTTCTCCGCCAACGGAAGAAGTTCCTCGGCGTCCACGTCGCCCGCAACGATGAGGATGGCGTTGGCGGGATCGTAATGCGCCTTATAGAAGGCGGTTGCGTCCTCATGGGTGAGGCCGCGCATCTCGTGCTCCCAGCCGATGATGGGGGTGCCGTAGGGGTGGGCGAGATAAAGAACAGCGTTCATCTGCTCGGCAAGCAGCGAACCGGGGTCGTTGTCGATGCGGGCGGAGCGCTCCTCGAGAATCACGTCGCGCTCCGGCAGGGTGATCTCCTCGGTAAGAGCGAGACCCGTCATCCGGTCGGCTTCAAGCTCCATGACAAGCGGCAGGCGGTCACGCGCCACGCGCTGGAAGTAGCCGGTGTAATCATAGGAGGTGAAGGCGTTTTCCTGGCCGCCATTGCGGGCGACGGTGGCAGAAAACTCGCCATTGGGCACCTTGCCGGTGCCCTTGAACATCAGGTGTTCCAGGTAATGCGCGATGCCTGACTTGCCGCGTGGCTCATCCGCCGAGCCCACCTTGTACCAGACCATGTGGGTAACCACGGGGGCGCGGCGGTCTTCGATCACCACCACCTGCATGCCATTGGCGAGCGTGAAGCTCCGGGGGATGGGCTGGCCGGTGGCCTCCACCGTGCCGGGATCGCTGATGACCGGTGTGCGGGCCTTGGCCGCCTCGGCATCTTCCGCGGCCTCGACAGCGGCGGTGGCCTGCGGGGCTTCGGGCGTCTCCACATCCTGGAAGGCTTCGTCGCGTTCATCGCCGCAGGCTGTGAGGCCGGCCACAAGGGCCAGGGCGGCAAATGCCTTCAGGGAAAGATGGGTCCGGGCGCGGGGCGGGCGGATCATTCCGGTCTCCTCACTTGCGGGAAGCAGCTCATGACGTGCAGGCAGGGACGTCCGGACGGACTCCCCTGCCCCATATGACCCGCAGAATATGACGGAAAAGGGCCCGCGCCCATGGAAGCTGCGCGCCACATGGTCACGGCTGGGTGACCTTACGTTGGGTGACCTTGCGCGGATGCTTGGGCGTGGGTGCTTGGGCGCGGTCGGGCACGGCCGCCCGGGCCCGACCCGTGGCTGTGCCTAGAACAGGCCTTCGAGCAGACCCTGGTTTTCCTTTGGCTCGATGCGCGGAGTTTCGCCTTCGGTCACCGGCTCGCCGAGCGCGTCGTTCTTGCGCAGGCGCTGGGCCTCGGCCTGGGCATCCACCGGATAGGGCTGGGGGCCCCGGTCCTGCCAGAAGATGATGCGGTCGGCGAAGGTCTTGTCGGCATCGATCAGCGACTGGTACTCGCTTTCGATCAGCTTGCGGACTTCCGGGCTGGCGTTGGTGGCCCCGGCATTGGCGAGCAAGGCTGCCTCGCCGGAGGACCCGCCGGGCTGGCCGAGCGCACGGGACGACACATCGCCGCTTTCCCCGTAAAGGGCGGAGGCGGCCAGTTCCTGCGCGCTGCGCGACTGGCGCGGTGACGCGCCGGGCTGCGGCGGACGCAGGGCATAATCCGGGGGAATGGCCAGCGGGGCCTTGGTCACGATGGCAAATTCATCCGGCGGGTTCTTGCCGAGGCCCAGGGCATCGTCCAGCCCGCCACCGCCGCAGCCTGCCAGCAGCAGCGCCCCGGCAGCCAGGCCCGCAAGGGCCTTCAAGCGGGAAATGGTAAACACCGTCTGCGTCATCGCCTGTCCGGTCATGATGCCTTAGGCCTCGCTTCCTCAGTTACGCCCGTCTTTTGCGCCGGGCCCTGCCCGGCACGCCTTGTGCGTCGTTATTGGTCGTTGTCCGTCCCCGGCGACTGGCGCCGGGCGCGTTCTTCCCGGGCCTCGGGTCCGAAGACCGCGTCCCAGATCAGCAATACTACACCAACAACGATGGCCACATCAGCCACGTTGAAAACGTACCAGTAAAATCCGAAAGCATGAAGGCTGACGAAATCAGCCACTGCGCCATAGACCACCCGGTCATAGGCATTGCCCACCGCCCCGCCGATGACCATGGCGACGCCTGCTGCCAGCAGCCGGTTCTCGATGCGGGCGAGCCAGACCGTCAGCGCAGCCGTCACCACCAGCGCGAAGGCGACAAGAACGGCAATCGACCAGGTAGAATTGGCGGGCAGCAGGCCATAGCTGATGCCCGGATTCCACACCATGGTGAGATCGAAAAAGGGCGTGATCGTGATCTTCTGGCGGGCCGGCAGGTCCACCCAGTACAGGACCGCCCATTTGCTGAGCCGGTCAGCAACGGCAATAAGCACGGCCAGCACAAGCCCGTAGCGGAAATGCGCTGCCGGGTCCCTGAGGGATGCCAGGGCGTCGGACGCCTGCCGGGTCAGCCAGTTCATGGAATCAGTATCCTTTGCTCTGCAGCCCTACTCGGCTGCATCGGCACGCGCGCTCACGGCCCCGGCGCAGCGGCCGCAGGTGCCGGGATGGGCGGGCACGGAATTGACGTCGGGCAGGATCTTCCAGCAGCGGGCGCATTTCTCACCCTCGGCGTGGACCGGCACCACAGCGACGCCCGCCACGTCATCGAGGCGGAAGGCATCGGCCGGGGCCGTGTCGTCCGCCGGCATGACGGTGAGTGCGGAGGTGATGCAGAGATCATCCAGCGGGACATCACCGAGGGCTGCGCGGATGGCATCGTCTTCCACATAGACATGCGGCGCGCCTTCGAGGCTGGCCCCGATGCGCTTTTCGCGGCGCTCGATCTCAAGGGCGCCGGTGACGACGCGGCGGAACTGGCGCAGGCGCTGCCAGCGGGCGGCGATGGCGTCATTCTTCCAGTCGGCCGGCACGTCGGGGAAGGTGCGCAGATGCACCGAGCCGTCATCCTCGGGGAAGCGGCTGAGCCAGGCTTCCTCCATAGTGAAGGACAGGACCGGCGCAAGCCAGGCGGTGAGGCAGGCGAAGACCTGATCCATCACCGTGCGGGCGGCGCGGCGGCGCAGGCTGTCCGGCGCATCGCAATAAAGGGCGTCCTTGCGGATGTCGAAGTAGAACGCTGACAGCTCGGTGACGCAGAAATTGGTCAGCGCGTGGAAGACGCGGGTGAAGTCGTAGGTCTCGTAGCCCTCGCGCACCAGCTGGTCGAGTTCGGCCAGCCGATGCAGCACGAACAGCTCAAGGCCGAGGCCTTCGCTCTCGGGCGCTGCCTTCATGTCCTCAACGGAGACGCGCTCGCTTTCCTCGAAGCCCGCAAGATTGCCGAGCAGGAAGCGGATCGTGTTGCGCAGCTTGCGGTAACTGTCCGTACACGCCTTGATGATGTTGGGGCCGACGACAAGATCGTTCTGGTAGTCGGAGCTGGCAACCCAGATGCGGAGGATCTCGGCGCCGGACTGCTGGATGATCTTTTCCGGCGACATGGCGTTCTTGCCGGACTTCGACATCTTCTTGCCGGTCTCGTCCAGAATGAAGCCGTGGGTCACCACCTGATCATAAGGCGCGCGGCCACGGGTGCCGCAGCTTTCAAGCAGAGACGACTGGAACCAGCCGCGATGCTGGTCGGAGCCTTCAAGATAGAGTGTTGCGGGCCAGGCCTGGTCCTCGCGGCCCTCAAGCACGAAGGCGTGGGTGGAGCCTGAATCAAACCAGACGTCCAGGATGTCCATCACCTGATCATAATCATCGGCCTTGTAGTCATTGCCGAGGAAGGCCTGCGGGTCGGTGTCGTACCATGCATCGCAGCCGCGCTCGGCCACCGCATCGGTGACGCGTTTGTTGACTTCGTCGTCGCGCAGGATCTCGCCGGTTTCCTTGTGGACGAAGATGGTCAGCGGCACGCCCCAGGCGCGCTGGCGCGAGACCACCCAGTCAGGCCGGGTTTCCACCATGGAGCGGATGCGGGCCTGGCCGCGGGCCGGGTACCATTTCACCGTGTCGATGGCCGCAAGCGCCTTGTCGCGCAGGCCATCATGGCTCATGGAGATGAACCATTGCGGGGTGTTGCGGAAGATGAGCGGGGCCTTGGAGCGCCATGAATGCGGATAGGAGTGCTGCAGGCGACCGGAGGCCACAAGGTGGCCGGTGGCACCGAGCGCTTCCATGACCGTCTTGTTGGCGTCGCCGTTCTTGCCGTTGGGCAGCAGCACCTGGCGGCCGGCAAACAGCGGCACGTGGTCGTAATAGGTACCGTCTTCGCCCACCGTGTGCGGCACCTCGATGCCATGCTTCATGCCGAGGATGTAGTCATCCTGGCCGTGGCCGGGGGCGACATGCACGAAGCCCGTGCCCTGTTCGTCGGTGACGAAATCACCCGCCAGGGCCGGTACGTCGAACTCATAACCCTGGCCGCGCAGCGGATGGGCGCAGACAGTTCCTTCCAGCTCCTTGCCGGAGAAGGTCTGCACGATCTGCGGCTTGTCGAGGCCCGTTTCCTTGAGGAAGGTCTCGAGCAGCGGCTCGGCCACCACATAGGCCTTGCGCTCCATGCCCTGGGGGCCTTCGTGGCCCGCTTCGACCAGCACATAGGTCATGTGCTCGGCATAGGCGATGGCGCGGTTGGCGGGGATGGTCCAGGGCGTCGTCGTCCAGATCACCAGATGCGCGCGGCGCTGCTCCATGCTGGGCGACAGGAAGATGTTCTTCGAGCGCTGCACCGGGAACGCGAGATAGATCGTCGGTGAATTGTGGTCGTGATACTCGACCTCGGCTTCGGCCAGGGCCGTCTTTTCGACCGTCGACCACATCACCGGCTTCGAGCCCTGATAGAGCGCGCCGGACATGGCGAATTTCAGGAACTCCGCGACGATGGACGCTTCGGCGTCATTGGACATGGTGGTGTACGGACGTTTCCAGTCCGCCAGCACGCCGAGACGCTGGAACTCCTCGCGCTGCACATCGACCCAGTGGGCGGCGAAGTCGCGGCATTCCTGCCGGAACTCGAGCACCGGCACCTCGTCCTTGTTCTTGCCCGCGTTGCGGTACTTTTCCTCGACCTTCCACTCGATTGGAAGGCCGTGGCAGTCCCAGCCGGGCACGAAGGCGGCGTTCCGGCCCAGGAGCGACTGGGAGCGGCACACCATGTCCTTGAGTATCTTGTTGAGCGCGTGGCCCATATGCAGGTTGCCGTTCGCATAGGGCGGGCCGTCGTGATAGCTGAAAACGGGCGCGTCCTTGCGGGCCTCGCGCAGGCGCGCATAGAGGTCCATCTCCGACCAGCGGGCGAGGATTTCCGGCTCGCGCTTGGGCAGGCCGGCCTTCATGGGGAAGTCGGTCTGCGGCAGGAACAAGGTCGGACGGTAGTCAGGCGCCTCGGCGCTATCGGTGGTCGTCGTATCGGTAGGGGTGGCCATCAGTTTTATCGGACTCGCATCTGCCCCGCGCCGTCTCGGCCGGCAGGGCAATCATGATTCAGGGAAGAATGAAGGGGGGTCTCACTCCCGGTCCGGCCCCGGCGCCTGACCTGTCTCAGACTGCCGCGCCCCGAACCGGGCCGCTAATTCGCGTCACGCTGATGGTCCATATCCGCTGCATGGGAAGCTTGTAGCAGGGCCGGTGAGAGGGCGTAAAGCGCTTGGGCACAAGGTTTTTCGCCGGTGGCGGCAGCGTCCTGCCCGGTCAGGCGGCGGGGTTTGCGAGGATCGAGCGGGCGGTGTCGGCGTCCGCTGCAATCTGGGCCTTCAGGGCGTCCAGGCCGTCGAATTTCTGTTCAGCGCGGATGAAGCCCATGAGAGAGACGCGCAGATGGGCGCCATAGATATCGCCTGCGAAGTCGAACAGATTGACCTCAAGCAGCACATCTTCCTTGTTGAAGGTCGGCCGCTTGCCGAGATTGGCGACCCCCTTGTAGGTGCCCTTGTGGGGGCCGTCCTCGATCTCGACCTCCACCGCGTAGACGCCGAATTTGGGCGGCACCACGCCGTCGAGCTGCACATTGGCGGTGGGGAAACCGATGGTGCGGCCACGCTTGTCGCCATCCAGCACCCGGCCTTCGATGAACCAGGGGCGGCCGAGCAGGCGGGCTGCGTCTTCCACGCGGCCCTCGCTCAAGGCCTCGCGCACGCGGGTGGAGGAAAAGACTTCGCCGTCTCCCTCGCCCTGAGCTGAAACAACCGTCACGCCGAAGCCCTCCATGTCGCCCATATAGCGCAGGGCCGTAATGTCCCCTGCCCGGCCCTTGCCGAAGCAGAAATCATAGCCCACCACCACATGGACCGCACCAAGGCCCTTTACCAGCACGTCAGACACGAATTCCGGCGCGGTGAGGGAGGCCATGTGCTTGTCGAAGGGCAGCGCATAGGTGATATCGACGCCGTTTTCCGCCAGCAGCCCCACCTTGGCGCGGAAGGAGGACAGGCGGAAAAACGGGGCATCGGGGGCAAAATACTGCCGGGGATGGGGCTCGAAGACGAGGACGGCCACGGGCACGCCCATATCAGCTGCCAGAGCCCGGGCCTGGCCGATCACCGCCTGGTGGCCTCGATGCACCCCGTCGAAATTGCCGATGGCGACCACAGCCCCGCGGGCAGCGTCCGGCACGTCTTTATAGTGTCGGATGATCCGCATGATGACGGGCGATGGTCCTTCCAGAATATGCAGGCCGTCCCGGACGGCCATCGGACCGCGGGGAGAGCGGGCCCATAAGGCAGCTCCCCGCCTGGCGCCGGGAGCCCGGGTTCCCCTAAATCTTCAATGGGCTATGCGTCAAGTCCGGCCCCTTTCATGGGGCGTGCAAGGTGGTTTGCCCCAACCGGGCGTCATGTATCACCGGGACCAATTCAACCGCAGATTGGTAATTTGACCTGATCACACCGCTGTTAACGGTTTTTCAAAAGCACAGCCCTACTCTGCCGCCATGTGCAAAGGAATTGCACCCGAAACGAGAACGAGCTGAGGCACTACGATGGCTGTGAACATGTCCATGCCGATCCTGGTGGTCGATGATTACAAGACCATGATCCGTATTATCCGAAACCTGCTGAAACAGCTGGGTTTTTCGGATGTGGATGAAGCTGCAGACGGATCCGAGGCATTCGCCAAGATGAAGGAGCGCAATTACGGGCTCGTCATCTCCGACTGGAACATGGAACCGATGACCGGCTATCAGCTGCTCAAGGAAGTGCGGTCGGACGAGGCATTGAAGCCCACCCCGTTCATCCTGATTACGGCCGAGTCCAAAACCGAGAATGTGATCGCCGCCAAAAAGGCCGGTGTGAACAATTACATCGTGAAGCCGTTCAACGCGGCCACGCTGAAAAGCAAGATCGAAGCGGTTATCGGCGAATTCTAGTCGCCCCGCTCAGGTCCAGCTCAAGCGCGAAATGGCGTACCGGGGCGAAAGCTCCCGGTGCGCCAGCGTCGTTTTAAGGGCTGTTTCATCGGGATTATCTGCATCATCGCCGAATTCGGCGGCATGAATGCCGGAGGTGATGAACAGGGCATCCATGCCCTGATCCCGAGCCCCGGGGATATCCGTCGGCAGACCGTCCCCCACAAACAGCACCCGCTCCCACTTGCCCGCCTCGCGCCTGACGCCAAGGGTGGCCAGCATTTCGCGGGCCAGACGGTAGATCGGGGCGTGCGGCTTGCCCGCATACAGGGCCGTGCCGCCAAGTTCCTCGTAGAGTTTGGCGAGGGAGCCGGCGCAGGTGATGAGCTTCGGCCCGCGCTCCACCACAAGGTCGGGGTTGGCACAGATCATCGGCATGCCCCTGGGCACCAGCTCTTCAAACAGCTTTCGGTAATCTTCCGCCGTCTCGGTCTCGTCGTCCCACGGGCCGGTGCAGATGATGAAATCCGCCTCAGCCTCAGGGTCACCTGACCGGACCACATCCATGCCGTCGAACAGGGTGAGGTCACGATCCGGACCCAGATGGAAACAGCGGCGGCCGAAATTGCCCTCCTTCACCATCACGCGGGTGGAATCGCCTGACGTGACGATGGCGTCCCAGGCATCTTCAGGCACGCCGATGCCTGCCAGCTGCGGAGGGATCCCCTCGACCGGCCGGGGCGAGTTGGAGACCAGCACCACCGGCCCCCGCGTCTCCCGGAACCGCTTCAGTGCCGCGCACGCCTTGAGATGCGGCGCCTTGCCATTGTGGATCACGCCCCAGACGTCACACAGGATGGCGTCATAGCCGTCGGCGATGTCGCCGAGGCTGGTGATGAGGCTTGTGTCGGGGAGGGTGCGGGATGTGTCTGCCATGGCGGCGGAGGTAGCGGCCGGGCGGGACAGCGTCAAGCGACAGTTTGGCGGTATGAAGCCAGCGGGTGGGTGCCGGTTACTGGACCCGGACCTCGCGAAGTTCGCGCACCGGGTCGGCCAGCGGGTCGGCGGGGGCGGACAGCGCATCCTCACGCACGGCCCGCGGCTCACCGAACAGGAAGCCCTGGCCGAACTCGATATCCATGTCGAGGACGGCAACGGCGGTGCGCTCGTCCTCGATGCGTTCAGCAACGATATCGATGCCGTTGCGCTCGAACAGGGCCTTGAGGTCTTCGGCCCGCACCAGCGAGCCGGTACCGCGCATGTCGCCCACCAGCAGATTGGCGGGCACCTTCACATAGCGGAAGCCCATGTCGTAGAGCTCGCTCAGATTCATGTCGAGGCGGCGCACATGATCCATGGAGAAGCGGAAGCCGAGCGCGTGCAAGGCGTCGAGGCTGGCGCGCTCGATGGGGCCCAGGCCGTCGATGGCTGATTGCGAGAACTCGAAGAACATGGCGCCGGTGAGGTCCGCATTGTGCTCCATGAACTCAACGAATTGCGGGAAGAACTCGGAATCGAGCAGCGAGTGAACGGAGATGTTGCAGAAGACGCCGATGTCGCGGTTGCGCGCCACCAGGCGGCGGACCACCTGCACGCAGCGGAACAGCAGGAGGTTGTCCACCACCGGCATCATGCCGGCGGGTTCTGCCACGCGCATATAGTCACCCGGCATGATGATTTCGCCCTCAGGCCCGCGCAGGCGCGACAGGCCTTCATAGAAGCGGGTGCGGCGCTGCGGCAGGGTGACAATCGGCTGGAGATAAAGATCGACCCGGTTCTCCTCCAGCGAATTGCGGATGGTCTCGATCATCTCGCCTTCGGTCACAGGTTCAGCGGCATCGCTGTCGAGCGGCAGGCGGGTCTGGCCGGGTTCAAGCGGGTCCGGACGGTCGCCGGCGCGGCGGGCCTGGTTGCCCCCACGGACGCCGGCCTCAACGCTTTCGGCAAGACCCTTCACCAGGGTTTCGACGAGGCGCACTTCGCTTGAAATCTGTTCGTTGCGGGCGGCCGTCTGGGTGTCGAGGGCATCTTCCAGCTCCTCCATGCGGCTGCGCATCTGTTCCATGTCGCGGGTCATGGCGGCGGTGAGGGTGCGCATGCCGCGCAGTTCCGCTTCCGCCGTTGCGCGCTCCTGGATGCGGCCGACAAGGGCATGCACCTGACCGGCAAACAGAAGCAAGACGGCGCCGATCAGCACGGCAGCCTGCACCTCCACCCCGCCGGCACGGTGCAGCGCCAGCGATACCGCCGCGATGAGCAGGGTGTAGGAGGCGAAGATCAGGCCGTTATTGAGCCATGACGGCATCGGCAGGCACTTTCCCAGGACCGGTCGCGCGATCGGCGGCGGAGACGGATGGTCTCCATGGTGAACAGATTCTTGCGGGCAAGTGTCGTCACCAGTCTTTGAGAAAGTGTTAACCAAGCCGGGTTTGCGGCTGGCCCCGCCAAGCGCCTAGGCTGGCCGCCCTTCGCAATCGGGTTTTTCATGCGCCACCGCACGCCCCCAATCGGCCCTGACGGGCTCTGGATCTTCGGCTACGGCTCCCTGATGTGGGAGCCGGGCTTTGCCTATCGGCGGGCCGAGCGGGCGCAGGTGACCGGCTGGCACCGGCGGATGAGCATGATGGGCTCCAAGTCCTATGGCTGGGTCAGCCGCCCGGGACTGGCAGCGGGCCTGCATCCCCGCGGCGTTGTGGACGGAATTGCCTTCCTGCTGGCGCCGGAGGACTGCCCGGCCACCCTGCCCGTCCTGTCGGCGCGGGAATGGGCCTATCTGGCGGTGATGGCCCCGGCGCGGCTTGCCTCCGGCGAACGGGTGCGGGCGCTCACCTATGTGGCGCATCCGACCAATGGGCGGTTTCATCCGCACCGGCCACGCGGGGATTTTTTGCGGCGGCTCAACCACGGGGTCGGCCGCAAGGGGGCGGCGGCGGACTATCTGCGGCTGTCGGCGGAGGCGCTGACAGCCCACGGGGTCTATCTGAGCGACCTGCACGATCTGGTGCCGCTGATCGACGGCGGACGGGCTGCCACCGCAAAGCGCAGGTGACGCTAGGGAATCGACGGCAAAGCGTGATACATGCAGGGCCGTCAGCGACCGCGGGGGCAGTGTAGGCCTCCCCGCGCGCCAGTTCGAGGAGCCCGCCATGAGCACGCCCAAAGCCGCCGGCAAGACCGCCCATGACTTCACTTTCCCCGCCATCACCGGTGGTGCGATCAATCTGGCCGACTACAAGGGCCGGACGCTTCTGGTGGTGAACACGGCGAGCGAATGCGGCTTCACCCCGCAATATGGCGACCTGCAGCGCCTGTGGGAGCGCTACAAGGATCGCGGACTTGTCGTGCTGGGCGTGCCTTCCAATGATTTCGGCGCACAGGAGCCGGGCACGGACGCGGAGATCCATGATTTCTGCACCGCCACCTATCACGTCGATTTTCCGATGACGGCCAAGCAGCGCGTGACGGGCGCGGATGCGCACCCCTTCTATGCCTGGGTGGCATCCGAAGGCGGTGACGCGGCAATCCCCGCGTGGAACTTCCACAAGCTGCTGATCGGCCCCGACGGCACATTCCTGAGGAGCTTCAGCTCCAAGGTGACGCCGATGTCGGATGAGCTGCTGCGTGACCTGCGCCTTGTGGTCGAGGACGCCTAGGCTCCGCCCCGGTGTCCGCGTTTCCATAAGCGGCACAGTTTTTAGCGCGGCTTTAACCTGACGCGTGCTTGGCTATCCCGTGACGTGAATTCGCCGGCAACCCGGCGGAGGATGATCGGGGTTCAAGGGTGCGCGACTTTCTGCCTGCCATATCGCTTGCGGTTTTCGGACTGGGCGTCCTTGCGGCGCTTACGGTGATGCCTGCTGCCGGGAAACCGGCAGTCCTGGTGTTCGGGTCCGATCTCAGCAGCAATGAACGTTTTGTCCGGACGGCGATGCTGGGAGGCAGGGTCGTGAACCTGCCTGCCGACGGACACCTGATCTACGCCACTTTCGACACCCTGCCCGCTCCGGACGCGTTTCTGCGTCAGGGCGTGGTGGTGATGCTCAATGCAGCCGGCGCGCGTGGCTGCGCCGGGCAGCAAGTCTGACTTGTCTCTTACCTCAGCGGCCGGGCGCTGACCCGGTCCCTCCAAACGGACGTCAAGCACGATGGAACAGATCAAGGAAATCCGGGCGACAGCCAGCAAGGCGCTTATGGCCTTCCTGTGGGTGCAGGTGGGTGTGGCCGCTCTTCTGGGCAGTGTGACCGAGCAGCCGATGCTGGCGCCGGTCCTGATGATGGCGGGCCTTGCCCTCATCAACACGGCCTCCTGGGCAACCGGCCAGGGAAATGCGCAGAACCGGCTGACGACGGGTGTTGCCGTTGCGCTGAGTGTCGCTGTGCTGGTGTACCAGATGGCCGGGCATCCGTGGCAGATCGACCTGCACATGTATTTCTTCGCCGGGCTTGCCATTCTCGTGGTTCTGGCAGACAGCCGGGCGCTGCTGCTGTCGGCAGCCGTGGTTGCCGTGCATCACCTGGCGCTCAACTTCCTGCTGCCCATGGCAGTGTTTCCGGACGGTACGGATCTGCTGCGGGTGGTGCTGCATGCGGTGATCGTGGTGCTGGAAACAGCGGCGCTCTACTGGCTCTGCGAACGGCTTGTTGCGGGCTTCACGGCGGCGGAAACCTCGGTTGCCAAGGCCAATGAGGCGCTGGCCCAGGTCGAGAAGCTGACCGAGGAACGCGCCCAGGCTGAAGCCGCACAGCAGGAGGAACGCCGCCGGCAGATGTTGCAGGTGGCAGAAGACCTAGAACGCGAAGTGCGCGGCGTTGTCGAGAGCGTGAGCCATGCAGCGGCGCAGGCAAACGCAGCGGCGGCACAGGTGACATCAGCGACGGACGCGGCCACCGGCCGGTGCGAAGCAGTGTCCCACGCGTCCGCCGAATCCGCCAGCAGCGTGCAGGTGGTGGCGGCGGCAACCGAAGAGCTTGGGGCCTCCATCGCGCAGATTGCCCAGCGCATCGGTGATTCAAGCCATGCCGCCAAGGCAGCCGTGGGTGAAACCGACACGGCGGTGGAAGCTGCCGGTCGTCTCAATGACGCGACGGACCAGATCGGCAAGGTCATCAGCCTCATCGAGGACATTGCCAGCCAGACCAACCTGCTGGCACTCAACGCCACCATCGAGGCCGCACGCGCCGGTGAGGCCGGCAAGGGCTTTGCCGTGGTGGCCGGCGAGGTGAAGGGGCTTGCAACCCAGACAGCCAAGGCCACCGAGGAGATTGCCCAGACCATCGAAAGCATGCGGGCCAGCGCCAACTCGGTGACCGGTGCCATCGAGGCTATCCGCACACGGATCTCCGACATCGACGAGCGGAGCAGCTCTGTGTCGGTTGCGATCGAGGAACAGACCCAGGCGACGACCGAGATCAGCCGCAACACGGATGCCGCTGCCCAGAGCGCGGGCGCCGTGGACGAGAATATCGGCCAGGTGCTGGAGCAGACGCGGGCATCCTCATCGTCGGCTGCGGAAATCGTCAGCGTCATCGACGAGATGAACAGCCGGACGAGCACGCTTCAGGGCAGCCTTGACGCCTTGCTGAGCCGGCTGCGGGCGGCCTAGGCTGCGCTGCGACGCACGCATGAAAAAACCGCCTGCCGGGAGACCGGCAGGCGGTTTTCTTTTTCTCGGGGCTAAACGTACGCCTTAGGAGGCGGTGTTGCCCTGCTCCACCGACGAGGTGGCGCGTAGCGGGGAAATCTGGATTTCCACGCGGCGGTTGGCGGCGCGGCCGGCCTCGGTGCTGTTGTCGGCAATCGGGCGTTCTTCGCCGAAACCCTTCACCAGCAGGCGGCGGCCATCAACGCCCTGGCTCACCAGGTACTGGCCGACGGAGCTGGCGCGGCGCAGCGACAGGTCGATGTTGTATTCAGCGGAACCGGTGGAATCCGTGTGGCCCATCACGTCGACGAGGGTCTTGTCGAACTCGTCGAGCACGATTGCGACGGAGTTCAGCACCTCGTAGAAGTTCGGCCTGATGTCCGACTGGTCGACGCCGAAGGTGATGTTGGACGGCATGTTGAGAATGATGTTGTCGCCCTGACGCGTCACGCTGACGCCGGTGGACTGCAGACGGTCGCGCAGCTTGGCTTCCTGGCGGTCCATGTAATAGCCGACACCGGCACCGGCCAGTGCGCCGACGCCTGCGCCGATGAGGACGCGGGTGCGGGTGTCACCACCACCGATAAGCGCGCCGCCGAGGGCGCCGACAGCGGCACCCACACCGGCACCGATACCTGCCTTGGATGCCTTGCGTTCACCCGTATAGGGGTCGGTCGTGCAGGCGGCGAGCGCAAGAGCGCCGGCCGCGACGAGTGCCACTGACTTTTTCATGAAATGTCCGATCCTTGTGATTTGGCCCCCGCGGGGCACAGGAAAAACCGTGGTGGAAGGGCCTAATCATGAGAGGACGCTGCCATGCAGCTTCCCCAGCCCAGTCCCCTGTCAGCAAGCCTCGGCCCGGGCAGATGAACCCGGGCTGAATGGCCAGCCCGAAAGCTGCATCGGGATTGTGGCAATTCTGCTATAAATCGCCCGAACCCGCGAAACAGCCGGTGTGGCCTTTCAAGGCAGCAGCCTATCCGCTTGCCCGTCCGGCCGCTAGAAATGCGATCACGCGTTTCACGTTCACCGGCACAACAACACCCGGAGGAATATGTTCCATGACCCTGTTTGACCTGTCCGGAAAGGTGGCGCTGGTCACCGGCTCTACCAAAGGCATCGGCGAAGCCATCGTGAAGCGCATGGCCGAGCATGGCGCCAAGGTGGTGGTGTCGAGCCGCAAGGCGGATGCCTGCGACAAGGTGGCGGCCGAGATCAACGACGCCCATGGTGCCGGTACGGCTGTGGCCATTCCCTGCAACATCTCTCACAAGGAAGAACTCGAAAAGCTGGTCAATGCAACCATGCAGGAGTTTGGTCGCATCGACTCGCTGGTGTGCAATGCGGCGGTGAACCCGTTCTTCGGCTCATCTGCCGACATTCCCGACGAAGCCTTCCAGAAGGTGATGGACGTCAACATCAAGTCCAATCACTGGCTGTGCAATCTGGTGTTGCCGCAGATGCTGGAACGCGGCGACGGGTCGATCACCATCATTTCCTCGATCGGCGGGCTCAAGGGTTCTGCGGTGCTGGGCGCCTACGCCATTTCCAAGGCGGCGGACATGCAGCTGGCGCGCAACCTGGCCGTTGAGTATGGCCCCAAGGGCATCCGCGCCAATGCCATCGCGCCGGGCCTGATCAAGACCTATTTCGCCAAGGCGCTGTGGGACAATGACGAGATCCTGGAGGCGTCCACCTCCGGTTCGGCGCTCAAGCGCATCGGCATTCCGGACGAGATCGCGGGCGCTGCCGTGTTCCTTGCGTCTGATGCCGGGGCGTTCATGACCGGTCAAACTATGACCATCGACGGCGGTGCCACCATCACCGGCGGCTGAGCCTCGCACCTGCCAGACAGCTGAAAGAAAAAGGGCCCGGCGGAAAAATCCGCCGGGCCAAGTCCCGGGCCCATGCCCAAGTCGTGGGGGGAGGGGGATGCCGACCGGCACGGGGGTCATCCGGGTGTGACTGGCATATGGATATGCCCTCCGTCCCCCGCAAGTGCGACAAGCAGGCAGATGCCGGAACGCTTGCGTGAGCCGCCAAGCCCCTGAAATCACAAAGCTATCAGCAGCCGGTCAGGCGACCTGATCAAACGCCTTGCGGGTCCGCGCCACAATCTCGCCAATTTCCGCCTCGCTGACGATCAGCGGCGGCGACAGGCAGATGGTATCGGCCGACGCCCGCAGCATGATGTCGTGGTCGTGGAAGCCCGCACGCATGGCATCGAAGCCGCGCCTGGCGGGCGTGCCGGGCACCGGGGCGAGGTCGAAGGCCGCGGTGAGACCGAGCTGACGGATGTCTTCCACCAGCGGGTGGTCCTTCAAGTCCATGATCGCATCCGCCCACATGGCCTCAAGCCCTGCCACCCGCTCGAACAACCCTTCGTCGCGATACAAATCAAGCGTGGCAAGCCCCGCCGCGCAGGCCAGGGGATGGGCTGAATAAGTGTAGCCGTGGAACAGGTCGATGGTGTGATCCGCCCCGGCCACACTGTCGGCGAAGGTCTTGTAGATGTCCTCGGTGGCAATGACACCGGACAGGGGCACAGACGCAGAGGTGACGCCCTTTGCGAAAGTGATCATGTCCGGCACCACGCCGAAACGCTCTGCCGCAAATGACGCGCCGAGGCGACCATAGCCGGTGATGACCTCATCGAAGATGAGCAGGATGCCGTGCTTCGAGGTGATCTCGCGCAGGCGCTCGAGATAGCCCTTGGGCGGCGGCAGCACGCCGGTGGAGCCAGCCATAGGCTCGACGATGACGGCGGCGATGGTGGAGGCGTCATGCAGGGCGATCATGCGCTCAAGATCATCCGCCAGATGCGCGCCCCATTCAGGCTGGCCCGTGGTGAAGGCCTGGTGCTCGCGGGAATAGGTGTGGGGCAGATGATCCACGCCCGGCAGCATTGCGCCGGAGAACCATTTGCGGTTGAGCACCATGCCGCCGACGGAGATGCCGCCGAAGCCGACGCCGTGATAGGCGCGCTCACGGCCGATCAGGCGGGTGCGGGAGCCCTCGCCGCGTGCGCGGTGATAGGCCAGCGCGATCTTGAGGGCGGTGTCGTCTGCCTCGGACCCCGAATTGCCGAAGAAGACGTGGTTGAGATCGCCCGGCGCCAGCGCTGCGATGCGGGACGCCAGCTCGAAGGCCTTGGGGTGGGAGAACTGGAAGGAGGGTGCGAAATCAAGCTCGGCTGCCGCCTTCTGGATCGCCTCGACGATGGGCTTGCGGCAATGGCCCGCATTGGCGCACCACAGGCCGGCGGTCGCGTCCAGCACGGCGCGGCCCTCGGGCGTGTAGTAATGCATGCCCTCGGCGCGGGCGACGAGGCGCGGGCTCTGCTTGAACTCGGCATTCGGGGTAAAGGGCACCCAGAAGGCATCAAGATCATTTGGCGTGACGGCGGGGCCGAGATCATCAGGCGGTGTCATGGCAGTAAACTCCTGCGCCGCGTCACATGCGGCGGACATTGGGCAGCGGAAATCGGACTCGCGGGCGAGTGCGCGGGACGGGGCCAGCTTGCAGCCTCGTGCCGAGTGACGCTATCAGAAGCAGAAGGGGCGCAAAATGGTGGCGAACATTGCCACCGGTCAGCAAGACGCCCGCGCTGCCGCCGGCGACCCGGCGCATTGCCAGCATTATCCAGCCGTCATAGCGGCTGCCGGGGAGAGCCAGCCATGTCCAATTCCACCGCCATGACGGGAGCCAAATCCCTGTCACGCCTGCTCAGGCGCAAGGGCATCATCCAGGCTCCCGGCGCCTATGACGCCCTGTCGGCGCGGCTGGCCATGCAGGCCGGCGCCACATGCGTCTATCTCACCGGTTTCGGGGCGGCGGGCTCGACCCTGGGCGTGCCCGATATCGGCCTGATGTCAGCTACGGAAATGGCGGACCGGGTGCGGGCGCTGGCGGCTGCCGCCCTGCCCGCCCCGCTGATCGCCGACGGAGACAACGGCCATGGCGGCCCGCTCAATGCCGCCCGCCTTACCCGGCTCTATGAGCAGGCCGGAGCCGGCTGCATCCAGCTTGAGGACCAGGTCTTTCCCAAGCGCTGCGGGCATATGGAAAACAAGGAGGTGATCCCAAAAGCCGAAGCCGCGGCCAAGATCCGCGCCGCCGTCGACGCACGGTCCTCACGCGATTTCAAGGTGATGGCGCGCACGGATGCCCGCTCGGTTACCGGCATGGCGGATGCGCTGAAGCGCGCGGACGCTTATCTCGATGCGGGGGCCGACATTCTCTTCATCGAAGCACCGCGCACGGAGAAGGAGCTTCTCAAGGTGGCGGACACCTACAAGGGAGTGCCGCTGGTGGCCAACATGGTGGAGGACGGCAAGACGCCCTACCTCACCGCCACAGCGCTGGAAGAGATGGGCTACAAGATCGCCGTCTTTCCCGTGACGGCGCTGCTGGCCGTCACCAAACGGTTGCAGGACGTGTACGGATCACTTCTGGCACAGGGCAAACTGCCAGACGGCGAGGACCGGGTAACCTTCCAGCACTACAACGAGCTGATAGGCCTGCCGGAGATGCTGGCGGAAGCAGCCAACCTGGACGGCTGAGGCGATGCGTCGTCAGCGCAGGAACATGGGCAGGCCGGCGATGCCGCGGATGCGGGGGCGATAGGCGGCGCTGTCATAGAAGGCATCTACATCCACGCGGCGCTCGCTGGTGGTACAGATGTCAGCGGGCACGCTGGTGTAGCTTCCATCACGCACGGCCATCATGAGACCCGTTTCACCATCGGCGATGTGCTGGATGGCGCGGGCACCGAGAGCGCGGCCGACCATGGTGTCCAGCGCGTCCGGCGCGCCGATGCGCATGAGGTAGCCCAGCTTCTGGGAAATGGTGCCGACGCCGGTGAGCCGCTTGAATTCCTCGCTCATGGTGTCGCTGATGCCGCCGAGACGGCGGTTGCCGTCCTGGTCCACTTCGCCATAGGCCACGTCGTCGTCGCCCTTGAGACGCGCGCCTTCGGACACGACGGCCATGGCATAGGAGGACGGGTTGTCGGTGCGGTCCCTGAGCAGCAATTCGGCCACCGCTTCCACGTCCACCGGTACTTCGGCGATGAGGGTGCGGTCGGTATCGGCGAGGAAGCCCGCCATCAGCGCTGTTTCACCGGAGCGGCGGCCGAACAGCTCGATGATGCCGACGCGCTCATGACTGCCCGCAGGGGTGCGCAGGGCGTTGACCGCATCGACGGATCGAGTGACGGCGGTGGAAAAGCCGATGCAGTAGTCGGTGCCAAAGACATCATTGTCCATGGTCTTGGGGATAGTGTTTACCTTCACCCCCTCGCGCGCCAGATGCGCCGCATAGGCAAGCGTATGCACGCCGCCGATGGGCACCAGGGCATCGAGCTTCAGGTGCTCGATCACCTTAAGGATATGGGCGGTGCGTTCCTCCAGCGTGCGTCGCTCGGTGCGCGCGGTCTGCAGAATGGTGCTGGTCTCCCGGTCGATGGCACGGACGCTTTGCAGGGTGAGGGGCAGCGTGTGCTCGGCCGCCGCGACGAAGGGATCATCTAGATCGAAATCAAGCAGGCCGCGCCAGCCGCGCCGGATGCCGACCACCTCCCAGCCCTGGTCGATGGCCGCCCGCGTGACCGCCTGAATGGCGGGGTTGAGGCCCGGCACGTCGCCGCCGCCTGTCAGCACGCCGATGCGCATGGGACGTCCTCCTCAGAAACTCAGCGACTGGGCGATGGACGGACGGGTGATACGCGGCATGAAGGCCGTGAGGTCATAGAAGCTGTCCACATCTACCTGGGCCGCGCCCTTGCCGGTTTCCGAGACATGGACGGAGGTGTAGCGGCCGTCCTGCAGCACGGTCATGCGGGCCTCTTCGCCGGCTGCCAGCAGTTCCACCGCAAGAGCACCGAAGGCGCGGGCGATGAGGCTGTCCTGCGAAACGGGCGCCCCGGCACGCATGAGATAAGCGAGCTGCAGGGAGAAGACGGGCACGTCGAGCCGGGCGGAGAGATCCCGCGCGAGGATTTCCCCCACCCCGCCCAGGCGCTTGTTGCCGAACTTGTCAGTCCGCACCGGCAGGTCTGTTTCGTCCACCAGGGTGTTTTCCAGCTTCGCGCCTTCGGAGATCACCATCACGGCGCCGCTCTCGCCACCGGCGCTCATGTCCTTCCGCAGAAGCGGTGCCAGGGCCTGTGCATCCACCGGCACTTCGGCGATGGCCGTGCGGTCGGCGGAGCCGAGATGGCCTGCCATCAGCGCCGTTTCACCGGAATTTCGGCCCATCAGCTCGATGACGCCGATGCTCTGCTCGGCGGAGGCGGTGGCGCGGATATCATGCACCGTGCGGATTGACCGGGTGATGGCTGTCGGGAAGCCGATGCAGACATCCGTCCCCTGAACATCATTGTCCATGGTCTTGGGGATCGCGATAACAGGCACCCCTTCCTTGTGGAGGCGGGCCGCGTAGCTCAGCGTGCCGTCGCCACCGATGGGAATGATGGCATCAAGCCGCAGATGCGCGATGACGCGCAGGATATGCGGTGTCATATCGGCCCAGCGGCGCTCGTCATACTGTGCCTCGCCTTCAAGGAAGGCGGGCATATCCGCTTCACGCACTGTATCCGGGTGGAGGCGGGCGGTGTGAAGCACCGTACCGCCGAACCGGTCAATGCCGCGCGTGGTACGGCGGTTGAGATCCATAATGTGACGCTCGGCGCTTGTGGGATCATCCGGATTGATGTTGAGCAGGCCGGCCCAGCCATTGCGGATGCCCAGCACCTCCCATCCCCGGTCCCGCGCTTCCCGCGTTACCTGCTGAATGGCCGGGTTCAACCCCGGCACATCCCCGCCGCCTGTGAGGATACCGATACGCATTTTTGCCTCTGATCCTCTCTCTCATCGGACGCAAGACCTTTCTCTCTCTTAGCATCCACATGGTGATAAATCTGCGACAATCGCGGCCTTCGGCGAAGCTGGTCTGCCTTACCCCGACCTATCAACACATCAGTTTGCCAATGCGGCCTGCTCTAAGACGCCGCGTTCCGTGATCGTGAAGTCCGTGTCTGAGAGTTTGTAGGCCCGCATGAACCTGGAAAGAGACCCAAAGGTCGATGTCCGGATGGCACCGCTGTGATCGCTTGTCTCGACCCCTCTTACGAACAGCGGACCGAATGCCCTCTGCAGCGGGCCGAGCCTGACTGTCTGCGGCTCGAAGTAGGCCTCGATGTTTGCGTCGATGAGATCACGATTATCAGTCTCGTAGATGGCGGCCATCAGAACACTGAGCACGAAGTTGGTGCAATTCTGATAGTCGCTCCCAAACGGATTTGCGACCAGCGAGTAGTCGGGTTGGTGCAGAGCCTCGTAGGTTGAGCTGTTCAGAACCTGCAGCAGACGGTCCTGCAGGTCCGCCGTCGGGACAATCACCCCCGCTCTCAACTCGAAGACATTCCCGAAAAACTCGACCGGAAAATCCTGGACCAGATCGCTTTTCCCCGGGTCGTCCGGCAACTGGTAGAGGTTATGGATCGCATATCCACGAACTGTTCGCCCATCTTCGGTTTGAATGTCCGAATAGACCCAAAGAGCGACATGTGTGTATTCGATACCACTTGGCATTCGATCCGGATCGCGCCCCACCCGGGACACGATTGCGACCCGGGCACCACGTTCGGCTAGTGCGTGCTCCACGTTCTTTGCGAACGGGATCACCCGCTCGGGATTTACGATTTCCCCGCCGGACATCGAACTCTGGGCCTGAGACGGAATGGCCCAGAAGGCAGCAAGAAAAACACTCCCCACGAGCACGATCGACATCAGCATGCGTTTCATTGCGCCATCTCCTTGTCAGGAGACAGTCCAGGCGCTGGACGCGTAGTCACCACTTCGTCGTCTACAACCAAGTCGGACACCATTGATGAGAATGTTGATGCGGGCACGACCGATGCCGGGTGCGAAACCACGAGGCCCAGGGACGCAGCAGCGGATGCCGTGGCCGGACTCAACGCGACGTCCGACGCCGCTGCGCTCGTGCTTGCCGACCCGCCGCTATGGCGATGCAGTGAACGCTCGTTGTCCTTTGCAAATGCTGAACTCGCGACCAGCGTCGCGGCCACAACAAGCGACAAGGCGAGACCGGAGCGCCAAGAGGACAGGTGGAGATTGAATAGATGTGAACGCTCACTCACATCGTTTGCGTAATTCTGATGGCAGGTATCCATTGTCTGTCTCCATTTCAGGAATTAGCCCTGCAGGACTTTCCGCAGGGCATCCGCTACCGGACCTCTCTTTGACGAGAGATCACCGGCCAATTCTCCATAAACAAATCCAGCGGCCGGCTGCTGGATTATTCCGAGAAGTATCTGCGTGTGAAGGTCGGGGTCGATATTCGTCAGTTCCCCGGTCCTGACACCCTCGGTCAGCATCTGGTGCATCAGTAAGAACGGCGTTGCCGTGCCATCGGGGACCTTGGATCGCGGACCACTCTGATACGTCATCAGATAGATCCACAGTGTGGGGTTCTCATCGTAGGCCGCATAGAATTGCTCAATCATGCGGGTAAGACGATCGATGATCGACGCATCCTGCTTGAAGATCAGGCCCAGCCGATCACAGAACGGAAGAAAGGTGTCCAGGAACAGGTCGCGGGCAATGTCGTCCTTGCTGGCGAAGTGCCGGTAAATCGTGCCTTCTGCGATACCCGCCGCACTAGCGATGTCCCGTGTCGTCGTTTCAGCCACTCCCTGCTCCACGAAAAGCGCCAGCGCCGCATCAAAGATGCGCTGTCGTGTCTTGCTGCCCGGTTTCGCTTTGTGAGTGATCATTCACTCACTTTACCGTTTTCCAGGTTTTGGTCAAGCCCCACAGCTTCATCACCGAGAAACTGGCGAAAATCCGCAGTTCTCACGCACTGCGGCCGCGGGTGTCGATGGGCCAGATGTCGACGAGGGTGCCGTTCTTGACCACGTGGTAGCACTCATAGAGATTGACGGTGGGGTCACAGTGGGGTGTTTCGAGATTGAGGACGGCGCCCGGTTTGAGGCTGTGTTTTTCGCCGCCTTCGCTCTCCTTCTTATCTGAGAAGAGAAGGCCGCCCTGCTCGTCACCGAACAGGAAATAGGCGGTGCCTTCCGGCGCGCCGGACGCGATGCGGAATTCCTTCTGGTCGGTCGCCAAGCTCTTGATGCCGGCGTCGGTGGTAGCGATGCCGGGGGTGTTGGCGCTGACCACGGTCGTCTGGATGGTGAGCGAGGTCTCGAAGGCCTGCGCTGCGCCGTCCTTCTGGCTGACGGAGTTGTACTCCGTATCCATGAACAGATAGCTGCCTGCCTGCAGGTCGGTCAGCACGCCTGCCTCGGGGTCGATGTCCCAGGTGCCGGTGCCGCCGCCGGTGAGCACGTCGCAGGAGATGCTCCGCTCAAGGAGCATGTCGCGCATGTCGCCCAGCATCTTCATGGCGGCAAGAGACTTGTCCCGCCGCTCGGCGTAATCGGCCACATGCATCAGATGGCCGGCATAGGCCTGCAGGCCCTTGAACTCCAGGCCGGGGCTTGCCGCGATGAAAGCTGCGAGCTTCGCCGCCCCCTCCCCCGGTGCGATCCCGGTCCGATGGAGACCGACGTCCAGATCAACCAGCACCTTGAGCGCGCGGGCATTGCCCCGTTCGGGAGACGCTGCACGGGCAAGCTCCTCGGCATTGTCGATATTGTCGACGCAGACCATCAGGTCCGGCATGTCATTGTTGAGCGCGATGAGGCGCCGGATTGCGTCTTCCTTCACCACCGGCGACGTGATCAGCACACTGCCGATGCCGCCGCGGCCCATGACCTCCGCCTCGCCCAGCTTGGCGACGCAGATGCCGACAGCGCCCGCGTCGAACTGGCGGCGGGCGATCTCAATGGACTTATGGGTCTTGGCGTGGGGCCGCAGGCCGAGGCCCGATGCCTCGCAATGGGCCATCATGCGGGAGAGGTTGCGGTCGAAGAGATCCAGATCCAGCACCAGGGCGGGCGTGTTGAGGGCGCGGGCCGAGCCCTGCTGTCCCAGCATGTGGGCATTCGGCGTGAGACGGGCGGCTTCCTCTGCCGGCAGGGTCATGGCGTCGCTTCCTCCTGATGGTCGTGCCCGAAGGCCGTGCGTGCGCGGCTGTTCCGGTTCGGGAGCGCGCAGATTTGTGCCGAGAGTAGTGAAGTGCCGGGCTTTTACAAAGACCCGGCGCGCCGGAATCTCCTCCGGCGCGGACGCCCTGCATGGTTCCACCTCCAACCGGTTCAGCTTTTCTTAACCGCGTTAAGCGGTCAGCAAGGAGGGCTCCTCTAGGGTGCGGCCTGAATTTTACCGACCGGATCAAGCAGCCGCATCATGAGCAGCGAAACACCGTCCACGACACCGCCCAACGCGGGCACCAAGGAGACACAGGCGCCCGGCGGCTACATGCCGGCGGTGGTATCACCGGCGCGCTACTGGCTGCTGATCTCCGTGCTGCTGCTGATGGCCTTTGCACTTTCCGCAGGGCTGGCATTGCGCACGGTGACGGAAGAGCCCGGCACCAATTCATACGCAGTGCTGGCCGATAGCTGGCTCAACGGGCAGCTTTACTCGGACACTTGCTTTGACGGGGATTGCGCCACCTTCGACGGCAAGACCTATGTCATCTTTCCGCCGGCACCGGCCGCCGTCGCCCTGCCCTTCATTGCGGCCAGCGGCGAGGGAGCCGAGTTCCGGCATTTCATGCCCTTGTCACTGGCGCTGCTGCTGGCCATCGCTTTCATCTGGTCGCGGCTGTTCACGGCTGCCGGGCCCGATCAGACGCGCACGCTGATCCTGCTGCTGGCGCTGGTTTTCGCGACGCCGCTCTACTACGTGGCGCTGCGGGGCGACAGGGTGTGGTTCTTTGCGCAGCTTGTCGGCTTCTTCTTCGTCTCAATGGCGCTGTGGGCGACGATCGAACGGCGCAATGCCTGGCTTGCAGGCGCGATGCTGGGCATGGCCTTCCTGTCACGCCAGATGACCATTCTCTACGCGCCGCTGCTGTTCGTGCTGATGCTCAACGAGGACGAGCCCCTGTTCCGCGTCACCAAGCAGCGCATCGCGACCGTGTTCAAGATCGCAGTGCCGGTGCTGGCGGCCATCGCGGTCTATTGCGCATACAACTATGTGCGCTTCGGCGACCCGCTGGACACGGGCTATGCCTATATCGCGGCCGATGTGGCGCCGGGCGAGGACAATGTGATCTCCCTGCGCATCAAGGAGCTGGGGCTCTTCGCGCCGGAATATTTCCTGTTCAACCTGGTCCACATGTTCTTCCAGGGACTGCATGTGGAGTTCGGCGGCACCTTCACGACAAAGATCGTGGGCGTTGATGATTTCGGTACGTCGATCCTGGCTGCCAGCCCGTTCCTGCTGCTGCTGGTGTTCGTGCAGCGGCACCGCATTGCCTTTATCGGCCTGCTGACGGCAGCCGTTATTTGCGGGGTGACGCTGTTCTATCACTCCAACGGCTTCAGCCAGTACAATGTGCAGCGCTATGCGCTGGACTGGCTGCCCATTGCCATGCTGCTGCTGGCACCGACCATACGGGCGGAATGGCGGGCGGTGCTGGCGGTGCTGGTGGCCTATGCGATGGCGCTCAACCTGGTGACCATGGTGGCGCTGCGGCTGGCTGGCACGGCCTGAGCGTCGGTGCCCGTCCTAATCAAGCTCTAGTAAAACCCTACGAAGCCTGCTGCACCTGCCGGAAGGTCAGGAGCCTGTGGCCGAGATAGCTGGTGGCCGCCCCGCAGGCGATGGCAACGCCGTGGGCGAGTGCCTCTGCCAAGGGCGCATGGCCTGTGGCCTGAGCCAGGGGCCCGACAAGCAGCACGGCGATTACCCACACTTCGGCGGCACTTGCCAGATTGACCACGATGAAGCGGCGGATTTGGACGGCGACCGCGAGATCGGATTCAGGAAAGACATGAGCCCGGTAGAGAAGGAAGCCGCTGGTCATGCCGATGGCATAGGCGATGACCACCGCCAGCTCGAAGCTGAGCGCGGGGGCGAACAGCCAGGACAGGATGATACGGGCAACCCAGTTGACCGCGGCGGCAAAGGTGCCGACGACCAGGAACCTCAGTATGCGGTGCGTTTCCGACATGGATGAGATCCGGGTTCAGACCGGGGAGCCGAACAGGGCGACCAGGAAGACGAAGCCGAGCATGAAACCGAGCAGCAGGCTGGGCGGATCCTTGACCGCGAATGCCACCGGGTCGTCATCCAGTTCCCCGCGCTGGGCCAGCAGCCAGATGCGGGCGATCCACAGGAACAGGATCGGCGGCACCGCCCACAGCATGACCGGCGCCACATAGGCCCCGGCCCGGTAGGCCTCGTTCATGACATACATCACCAGCACCTGCACGGCGGCAAGGCCGGACGCGGCGCCGATCATCGCGACCATGGGGCCATCGCCCGCCTTGTAGCCGCGCCCGGCCGCCGTGCTGCGGCCTCGGGCTTCCATGCGGGTAACTTCCACATGGCGCTTGGCAAAGGAGAGCGACAGGAAGAGGAACATGGAGAAGACGAGCAGCCAGGGAGACAGCACAACACCCGCAAGCGCCACGCCGAAGCCGAGACGCAGGGTGAAGAGCGACGCCAGCACGGCTGCGTCCAGCAGCTCGATCTTCTTCAGGCTGAAGGAATAGGCGAGCGTTACCGCAAGATAGGCCGTGAGGAAGGCCACGCCGACCGCGCCAATGGCCAGAGCCGCAATGGCATAGGCTACGGCCATGCCCGCGGGGATGAGCACCAGCGCATGGGCGATGGGCAGGGCGCCGGAGGCCAGCGGCCGGGTGCGCTTGGACCAGTGGCGGCGGTCATCGGCCAGGTCGAACAGATCGTTCAGCAGGTAGGTGGCCGAGGCGAGCACCGACAGCGCAAGGAAGCCCGCGGCCGCCTGGCCCCATGCCGCGGCCTCGAACAGCACACCGCCCAGCAGAAGCGGCGCGAAGATAAGGCCGTTCTTGGCCCATTGATGCAGCCGCAGAACCTTGGCCGCAAAGCGCAGGCCCCGGCGCGGCCGCGCGATGATCTGGGACGGCGTGCGGATGGCGCGGGCCGCCTTCACCAGGCCGGGGGCCGGGTTGACGATGATGGTCTCGCCCGCGGCCTGCCACACGGCCAGGTCGGCGCGACTGTTGCCTGCATAGGCGAACCCATCGGGGAAGGCTTCGGTGAGCACACGGGCTTTTTCGCGCGACTTGAGATTGGTATCGCCATTGCTGGCGAAGACGCGGCTGATGAACGGGAAGCGTTCGCGGACACGCTCTGCAACCGACATGTCGGCGGCGGTTGCCAGGTGCACCTCGCGGCCATGGGCGGCTTCGCGGGCGGCGAAACGCACCAGATCCTCCGTGACCGGAAGGCCGGCCACATCGATCTCGGCGGCATGAGCGAGCTTCTGTTTGAGGACCGCGCGGCCCATGAAGAGCCAGACAATCACCTGGAACAGGCGCAGCGGGTTGCGACGCAGATAGGCAATGAAGGTCTCTGCCAGCACGTCCGTGCGGATCAGCGTGCCGTCGAGGTCCAGAACGAGCGGCAGCTGCGTGGCGGTGTCTGCCGCGCCGGCCGTCTCATTCCCCGTTGCCTGCTGCGCGCCGAACAGGGCGGCGGCGTGGGATGCGGCCACCGGCACTGCGCGCGGGCTTTCGTGTTTCTGTCTCGCCATGGCCCAATCCTGATCCGGACATGCTGATTTTCATTAAATCCTGCATGGTCCGCGCCAAGACGGGGTGAGCCTGCCCATGCGCATTTAGTGAAAATTTGAACGATTGCGCGGCCGGGCAATGCGCTGCCCCGGCGGCTGGACCAATTCATGCACGGCATCACAACCGGGAGGTGGTTTGTTCCGTATCGGGACAGGCCGCTGATTTTGATTACGCCAAATTAAGAACGAGAGGCCGGCGATGCGTACGGACCCGCACTTCATCAAACAGATTCTGCTGGCGGTGACGCTGGCAGTGCTCGCGGCAGGTTTTGCCCGCGAAGCCTTTGTGCTGGAAATCGGCACCCATACGGTCCTGCAGGACTTGAGGCAGTTTCATCTCGACAGCGAAAACAGCGTGCCGGCGTGGTGGAGTTCGTCTCTCATGCTGGTGGCGGCTATGGTTCTCTATCGCCTGGGGGCGGAAGCGAAAGCTGCCGGTGAGCGGATGTGGCAGCTCTGGGCGCTGCTTGCCGTTGCCTTCTTCTTCCTCTCGATGGACGAGGCTGCCAGCTTCCATGAAGGCGTGATTGAACCGCTGAAGGCGGTGTTCGGGTTCGGCGGGATTTTCTTTTATGCGTGGGTCGTGCCCGCGGTGCTGTGCCTTGGTGGTTTTGGCCTTCTGATCCTGCCGCTGCTGCGGCAGCTGCCGCCGCGCCTGAGCGGACGGCTTGTGCTGAGCGGCATCATTTTCGTGGGCGGTGCGCTGGGGATGGAAATGGTCGGCGGGTGGCTTGATTATTCAGGCCTGCGCGCCAGCACGTTCTATGTGCTGGCGGTTACCGTCGAGGAGACTGCCGAGTTTGTCGGCCTGCTGCTGTTCAACTTCGCGCTGCTCGACCAGTTCGACCCGGCCCGCGCCCAGATAGGCCATCGGGCCCGTGGTATGGCCTCCCCGACGGAAGGTGACACGCGCGCAGCGGCTGCACCTGCCGTGGCGGGCACTGGTCAATATCCGGTGGCGGCTGAATAGGCCCCTGCCCTCAGGCGTCGCCTGCAAAGCGAAGGCGATTGCCGAAGGGGTCCGTCACTTCCACCAGCTTGCCGCCCCAGGGGGCATCCTCAAGGCCCGGGCGCAGATTGCCGATCCCGTCCCGCTGGCGCAGTTCGGCGTGGAAGGCCGAAATGTCTTCCATCTGCACATAGACGGTTGAGCCGGGGGTCGTATCCCCATGGTGGCCGGTGAGGTGCAGGACGAGGCCCGCGCGCGACATCTGCATGTAGAGCGGCAGGCCGGGCTCGAAGCGGTGCTCCCAATCCACCTCAAGGCCGAGATAGTCGCCATAGAAGCGGCGAGCCAGGTCCTCATCGAAGATGCGCAGGATGGGGATTGCGGCAGTGAAGGCGATGGCCATGGCTCGGCTCCGGGCGCAGGTGAAAAACAGGAGTCTTTTGAGCAGTTTAGCCCATCACGACCTGTTGACAGGCCCCGGCAGACTCCCTATTTCCGACGCGCGCCCGTTAGCACTCACCCTCAGGGAGTGCTAACGGGCGGGTGGACCGGCACAGGCTGGCCACCAAGAACCTGAAATCATTGGATTTTTTCGTCCTGCCCCGTGGCAGGGCATGTCCTTTTAGAGGAGAGAGCTCATGGGTTTTCGTCCCCTGCACGACCGCGTTGTCGTCCGCCGGCTCGAAGAAGATGCGAAGACCGCCGGCGGGATCATCATTCCCGACACTGCCAAGGAAAAGCCGTCCGAAGGCGAAGTTGTGTCTGCTGGTCCGGGTGCCCGTGACGACAGCGGCAAGGTGGTCGCGCTCGACGTGAAGGCCGGCGACCGTGTGCTGTTCGGTAAGTGGTCCGGCACGGAAGTGAAGATCGACGGCGAGGATCTGCTCATCATGAAAGAGAGCGACATTCTCGGCGTGATCGAAGGCAAGAAGGGCAAGAAGTAAGGCTGCGCGAGAGGCTTCCTCTCCGGCGCGGCTTTTTTTCTGACCGCTTTCCATTCACACGAAACCAACCAATGCCGGGTTCGCGCCGCTTTTCACCAAGCGCCGTCCGGCTCAACAGAGGTAAGGGAATACCATGGCTAAAGAAGTCAAATTCGGTACCGACGCCCGCGAAAAGATGCTCAAGGGCGTCGACACGCTGGCCAATGCCGTGAAGGTGACGCTGGGCCCGAAGGGCCGCAACGTCGTGATCGACAAGTCCTTCGGCGCCCCGCGCACCACGAAGGACGGTGTGTCTGTCGCCAAGGAAATCGAACTGGAAGACAAGTTCGAGAACATGGGCGCGCAGATGGTTCGCGAAGTTGCCTCGCGCACCAATGACGAAGCCGGTGACGGCACCACCACCGCCACCGTGCTGGCCCAGGCCATCGTGCGCGAAGGCGCCAAGGCCGTTGCCGCCGGCATGAACCCGATGGACCTGAAGCGCGGCATCGACCTTGCGGCAGCGGCTGCGGTTGCTGACCTCAAGAAGCGCGCCAAGAAGGTGAAGGGCTCCGAGGAAATCGCACAGGTCGGCACCATCTCCGCCAATGGCGAGAAGGAAATCGGCGATCTCATCGCGCAGGCCATGCAGAAGGTCGGCAATGAGGGCGTGATCACGGTCGAGGAAGCCAAGTCTCTCGAGACCGAGCTGGAAGTCGTCGAAGGCATGCAGTTCGATCGCGGCTACCTGTCGCCGTACTTCATCACCAACGCCGACAAGATGATCACGGAACTCGACGATCCGTACATCCTGCTGCACGAGAAGAAGCTCTCCAACCTGCAGTCCATGCTGCCGATCCTGGAAAGCGTCGTGCAATCGTCGCGTCCGCTGCTGATCATCGCCGAGGACATCGAAGGCGAAGCGCTGGCCACCCTCGTGGTCAACAAGCTGCGTGGCGGCCTGAAGATCGCCGCCGTGAAGGCACCGGGCTTCGGCGACCGCCGCAAGGCCATGCTGGAAGACATCGCCATCCTCACGGGCGGCCAGGTCATCTCCGAAGACCTCGGCATCAAGCTCGAGAATGTCACCCTCGACATGCTGGGCACGTCCAAGCGCGTGCGCATCACCAAGGATGACACGACCATCGTCGATGGCGTTGGCAAGAAGGCCGACATCGAGGCCCGCGTCTCGCAGATCCGCAAGCAGATCGAAGAGACCACGTCCGACTACGACCGTGAGAAGCTTCAGGAGCGTCTCGCCAAGCTCGCCGGCGGTGTTGCCGTGCTGCGCGTTGGCGGTGCCACGGAAGTGGAAGTGAAAGAGCGCAAGGACCGCGTCGACGACGCGCTGAACGCCACCCGCGCTGCCGTTGAAGAAGGCATCGTGCCGGGCGGTGGTACGGCCCTGCTCTCCACCACCAAGGCTGTGAACGCCGTTCTGGAGAACGCCGAGAATGCCGACCAGCAGGCCGGTGTGAAGATCGTTCTGCGTGCCATCCAGGCGCCGATCCGCCAGATCGCCGAGAATGCCGGCGTGGAAGGCTCGATCGTCGTGGGCAAGGTGCTCGAAGGCAAGGGCGTGGGCTTCGGCTTCAACGCGCAGACCGAAGAGTACGGCAATCTCGTCGAGATGGGCGTGATCGACCCGGTGAAGGTCGTGCGCACGGCCCTGCAGGATGCGGCCTCCGTTGCCAGCCTGCTGATCACCACCGAAGCCATGGTTGCCGACAAGCCTGAGAAGGCCGGTGCGGCCCCGGCAATGCCGGACATGGGCGGCATGGGCGGTATGGGCGGCATGATGTAATCATCCGCTCGCCCGGGCTTACCCAAGCCCAAGCGACATACGGAAAGGGCGGCTCCTCGCGAAGCCGCCCTTTTTGTTTTGCGCGATCTGTTAACCAGCTAACAGCTCAGCTTGTCTTCGAGCTCAGTCATCAGCGGGTTGCCGCGCTGGAAGATGTAGCGGGGTTCGGTAACGGTGACGGCGTCCTTGCCGTTGGCGTAGAGGTGGCTGACCACGTCGTGCACGCGCGGTTCGGGGACATGGAGGATGAGCGCGACGCGGGCACCGTCCTCGTCATAGGGGAACGGCACGCGGGCGCCGAAGCGCTGCGCCAAATCATCTAGCAACGCCTTGTCGGACACGTCATGCAGGAAGCGCATCTCGACGACGCCGCGGGCGCGGGAGACGGCTTCGATCATCTCGAGAATCTGTGCGGCCGCGGCGCGGGCCTTCGGTCCCCATTCCGCCGTGCGGGAGGCCACGAGGTTGGCTTCGCTGCGCAGCATCACCCCGTCATCAAGGATCTTGAGATTGTTGGCGCGCAGGGTGGCGCCGGTCGAGGTGATGTCGACGATGGCCTCTGCCGTGCCGCCGGCGGGCGCGCCCTCGGTGGCACCGGCGCTTTCGACGATGCGGTAATCCGCAAGGCCGTGCTCGGCGAAGAAGTTGCGCGTGAGGCGAAGATATTTGGTGGCGATGCGCACGCGCTCACCGCGGCGGGCGTGATAGGCGATCGCCACGTCATCAAAGTCCGCCATGGTGCGGACATCGATCCAGCTTTGCGGCACGGCGACCACCACATCGGCATGACCGAAGCCCAAGGGCTTGATCATGTGGACGACGTTTTCAGGCTCGGGCAGCTTTTCGCGGATCAGATCCTCGCCGGTGATGCCGAGATGAGCGCGGCCCGCGCCCAAGGACCCTGCGATCTCGCTGGCGGACAGAAACGCCACCTCCACATCGGCGACGCCCGGCATGCGGCCGACATAGCCGCGGGACGAGCCTGCCTGCTTGATGGCACAACCGGCCTGCTTGAAGAAGGCCAGCGCGTCCTCCTGCAGACGTCCCTTGGAGGGGACAGCGACGATCAGCCGGTCTTCCGTGTCCTGACGGGTCATGAGCGGGCCTCCAGGCCAACGGCGGCCAGGAGCCGCTCGGTACGGATGGCGCAGCCGACGGCGGGCACATTGCGCGGGCTGCCGAGGCTTTTGAGCAGGCCGTCATAGCGGCCGCCGCCCGCGATCTGCCGTGAGGGGCCAAGGGCCTCGACGCGCAGCTCGAACACAAAGCCCGTGTAATACTCTTCCTTGCGGCCGAAATCGGCATCGAAGGTGATGTGGCTGCGATCGATGCCCATGCCGCAGATCAGGTCGATGCGGCGGGCGATACGCTCAAGCTCCTCATCCAGCGACACACCTGCCTTGGCGGCGATGTGGGCAAGCTGGTCCACGGCCGTGGTGCAGGGGGCGGAGACGGCGAGGAAATCACGGATCGCGTCAGCCGTTTCAGGTGTCAGGGTGGCCTTGGCGCTGTCGGCGGCCTGCTCCAGGAAGCGCTCGGAGATTTCGGCGACAGACCGTCCGCCCACGGTGGAAATGCCGGCGAGCGCCAAGACGTCTTCCACCACGTCGCGGGCGCGGGCGGGTTCCATCACATCGAGGGCCGCAAGCAGCGCCTGGTTGGTGTTGGGGGTGACGCCCTGGGTGCTGCCATCGGTGAGGCGGGTGAGCATCTCCTCGAAATAGGCGGGCCGCCAGATGTGGCGCTTGAGGCGGTTCTTCCAGCTTTCGGGCAGGTCGAGCTTGTTGACCAGGGCGCCGAACAGGCCGAGGTCCCCCAAAGTGGTATCGAAGGACGTAAGCCCTGCCCCCTTCACAGCTTCCACCGCCACAGAGACGATTTCAGCGTCCGCTTCGGGCGTGCTGGCACCGCCGATATGCTCAACGCCTGCTTGGATGAACTCGACCGGCTTGCCGGCGGAGGGCGGCTGATAGCGGAAGGCCGGGCCGTTGTAGCAGAGGCGCGCTTCGCTTTTTGCTTCGGGATCGCGGTCCAGATACATGCGGCAGGCGGGGATTGTGAGGTCCGGGCGCAGGCACCATTCCTGCCCGCCCGGGTCCTCGAACACATAGGTGCGCTGGCGGATGTCCTCACCGGAGCGGTTGAGGAAGATGTCGGCCGGCTGCATGGTCGGCGGCTCGACCGGGCGGAACCCCGCCTGGCTGAACACGGCCTTGATCGACTGGGCCTGGGTCTCCAGCGCTTCAAGGGAGCCTGCATCATAGCCGGATGCCGGGCGCTCCGGGTCCGGACTTTCGATTACCGGTGCCTCGCCCGGCGTGTCGCCGGACTTGCGGGCGACGGCGTTGCGCTGGGCGCGCAGCAGGCGCTCGGCATCCACCGGCTTGCCGTCACGGCGGGCGGCATCAATCACTGCCGGCCACCATTCCTGGGGAATGCTGTCACGCCGGCGCCATTTGCGCGCGAGGTCGCCGCCGTCCTCCTGACCCAGGGCACGGGCGAAATCCGCGGGCTTGCCCCATTCGGCAATGATCGCGGCGAAGCTGAGAGCATCTTCTGTCATGGCGGAGGCAGTACACCATGTCCTGCTTTTTGGCAAGCCACAATGTGATTGCAGGCTTTTTGTCCTGAAAACAGGACATAAGACCTGATCATTCAGCGCAAATCAGCGTGAAACCTCGGCAAAACAGGACAATCAGGCTGCCATATGCGGCCTGGCCAGCATGTCTTTGACCGCGCTGACAAGATCAGAGGCCGGAGCCGACACCTGGGCGGGCTGGTCCTCGCGCCAGGTGGTGTTGTCTTCGATTTCCTCTGCCAGCCGGGCGCCGAGGACGAGATCCTTGAGGGTGATCTCGCCCTTTTCGAACTCATCGGAGCCCTGGATGACGGCGATGGGCGCGCCGCGCTTGTCCGCATATTTGAGCTGGGCGCGCATGCCGGCGCCGCCGAGATAGAGCTCGGCGCGGATGCCCGCATTGCGCAGGTCCCACACCATGCGCTGATAGTCTTCCATGCGGTCCTTATCGAGAGGCAGGACAACGACCGGCGGGCGCAGGCTGTCGGCCTTGCTGCGGCCAAGCGCGTCCAAGGCGGACAGGAGCCGGTCCACCCCAATGGACACGCCGGTGGCGGGGATGGGCGTGCCCTTGAAGCGGCTGACGAGATCGTCATAGCGGCCGCCGCCGCCGATGGAGCCGAAGCGGATGGGACGGCCCTTCTCGTCCTTCACGTCAAAAGTAAGCTCTGCCTCGAAGACGGGGCCGGTGTAATAGCCCAGGCCGCGCACAACGGCGGGATCAAACAGGATGCGGTCGGGGCCATAGCCGATGGCATCGAGAAGCCCTGCGATCTCTTCGAGTTCAGCAACACCGGCAAGGCCCGTTTCGCTGCCGCCCACAAGGCCGCGCAGGGTGGTGAGCACCTTGCCGCGATCCTCATCGCCCGCGCCGACAAAGGCCAGCACCGTATCGGCCTGATCGGCCGTGAGGCCTGCGCCTTCCGTGAAATCGCCGGAGTCGTCCTTGCGGCCCTCGCCCAGCAAGAGCTTGACACCATCCGCCCCCAGACGATCGAGCTTATCGATGGCGCGCAGTACGGTCATGCGCTGGGCGGCACCCGCTTCGCCTGCGGCAACGCCGATGGTTTCCAGCACGCCGTCGAGGATCTTGCGGTTGTTGACGCGCACCACATAATCGCCGCGTCCGATGCCGACGGCTTCCAGCGCATCACTCACCATGGCGCAGAGCTCGGCGTCGGCGGCCATTTCAGGGGCGCCCACCGTATCGGCATCGCACTGGGTGAACTCGCGGAAGCGGCCGGGGCCTGGCTTCTCGTTGCGCCATACCTGGCCGGTCTGGTAGCGGCGGAAGGGCTTGGGCAGGGCATCGTAATTCTCGGCCACCATGCGGGCCAGGGGCGCTGTCAGGTCATAGCGCAGGGAGAGCCATTGGCCGTCATCGTCCTGCAGGGAAAAGACGCCCTCATTGGGCCGGTCCGCGTCCGGCAGGAACTTGCCCAGCGCATCCGCATATTCAAAGGCGGAAGTCTCCAGCGGGTCGAAGCCATAGGACTCATATACCTGCATGATGGTGGCGAGCATGGCGCGGCGGGCGGCCACATCCTCGGCGCGCAGGTCGCGCAGGCCCTTGGGCAGGCGGGCCTTGGGGCGGAAGGGCTTGTCTTTTTTGGCCAAGAGAGGCTCCGGTTTGGCGTGCGCCCGAACTCTGGGGACCGGGCAAGGGGTATTGGCTAGGGGCAGGGGCGAACTGGGAAAGTGGCGCTCTACCTAGCGCAGGCAGCCAATCCCCCGCAAGCAAGGGGAAAAAGCGGGGCGACATCCGCCATTCGGGGCGGTCCGCAGGCGGGAAATGTTAACGGCCCGGTGAGGATGCCTAACCGTGCCTTAATCTTGCCGCCAATCATTTACCCCGTGTTTACCAACAATGTTCATGTTTGATTCACGGATTCGCGCAAATCGGCGAATCCGCCCGTAAAAACATGAATTTGCAGGCGGCTTGATGCGCTCTCAGCACCGATCCATCCCGGTTATCCCCAAGGGCGGACTTCTCTCCGCGCGCAGCGAGGGCGCTGTGCCGGGTGACATGTCTCACCTGACGCTGGCGCCGGTGGACCTTCCCAGCCCGCGCGACACGGTCGCGGTAATGAGCACCGCACCGGAGCTGGGCGCCAAGGTGGCCGAAGCCCTGGACATGCGCCGCAGCCAGAAGGTGGACCTGCTGCATGTGCAGCCGGGGGAAAGCCTGGACCAGCTGCTGGCACCGGGACTGACGGCGGTGGTCGCCGAGATCGACCCGGCGGAAGGCGGGCTTGCACGGCTCAAGCGCCTGTGCGCCATCGGCCCCAATGCGCCGGTGGTGGTGCTGATGCGCGGCATGGATGACGACACCATGCTGGCGGCGATCGAGGCCGGGGCCGAGGAAGTTGTGGACATCACCCCGGCGGGCACCTTCAACGGCGCGGACCTTGCCAATGCGGTGGCCCGGGCGCTGGCGCGTCACAGCCAGGACGGCCGCCCGGCCCGCGCTGGCGCGGGAGATGCCAAGCTGGCTCCTGCCCCGCTGATGCTGGTGCAGGAAGCCCCGGAAGCCATGGTGGTACTGGACCGGCACGGGGCGGTGGCCTTCATCAACCCGGCAGCCGAGGAATTGCTGGGCCGGTCGGCTGAGACGCTGATGGGCAAGCGGTTCGACCTTGATATCGGCAAGGGCGGCGAGGTGACCATCGTGCAGCCGGGCGGGGAAACCCGCGTGGCGGAAGTGGATGTGGTGGAAACCGAACGCGGCGGGGTGCCCGCACGCATTGCCAGCTTCACCGACATCACGGTGCGGCGGAAGCTCGAGACCGCGCTGAAGACCGCGCAGGGCGGGCGCGACGCGGCCCTGAAGCGCTCCGGGCGGTTCTTCTCACGGGTGAGCCATGACCTGCGCACGCCGCTGACCCACATCGTGGGCTTCGCCGACCTGCTGCAGAGCGACCGGATTACTGATCCGCAGCGGCGGCAGGACTATGCAGCTTCCATCTCGGATGCGGGCCGGGCGATGCTGGACATGGTGGAAGACCTTCTGAGCGTGGTGGACGCGCAGGGCGCGGCCATGCCGGAGCCGTGCGACCTGGCGAAGCTGGTGCGCAACACGGCGCACTTCCTGTCGCGGGCCGATGGCGGGCCGGAAGTGGTGGTCGATGCACCGCAGGGGGCGCTGGTGGCGCGGGTGGACCTCGCCAAGCTGCAAAGAGCGCTGTACCGGCTGGTGGCGGGCATTGCGCGCGACGCGGATGCGGGCAGCATTCTCCGCCTGTCGCTGCGGCAGGCAGGCAAGCAGGCGCGGCTGACGGTGCGTATCGACAGCCTGAACGGCCGCCCGGTGGCCCTGCCGGCAAGTCTCGAGGATTCAGATCCGCTGGTGACGCCGGCAGATGCCCGGACCGGGTTTGCGGCAGAACTGCTGCGCGAGGCGCTGGACGCCCATGGCGGCGCCCTGCAGCTGGCGCGCGACGGCGGCAGCGTGGTCGCCGCCGTGATGACACTGCCACTGAAGGACTGACCGAAAAACAGTCGCCCGCGACTGTAGCGAACGGCCTACGCGAACAGGGCGTCGATATCGTCCTGGGTGGCGTGGCCGTGGTGGTCTTCGAGAGCGGGACCGTTGAGGAGCGCAGCTTCGTCTTCCTCGTGCGCCTCTTGTTCCGCTGCTTCGGGCGCGAAGGACACAAGGTCCTGCGGACCACCCCAGATTTCCATCATACGGCTGACGCGCTCGTCGATATATTGCAGCGCCGCCACCACCTTGGTGATGCGCTGGCCGGTGATGTCCTGGAAGTTACAGGCCTCAAAGATGTTCACCACCTGCTCGGCGATCTCTTCCGCCTGGTTGCGGCTCATGTCGTCGGGAGCTGATGCGCCCAGATGGGCGGCGGCGGAATCGATACGCTCGGATGCGGTGAGGATGGTGTCGGTCGCGGCCTCAGTGGCTTTCACCACTGCATCCAGCTCGTTGCCGGCTTCCTGGAAGCGGGCGGCGGCCGGGCCGTCATAATGAAGGGCGGACAGTTCCTGCTTGGTGCGCTCAATGGCACCGGAGAGATCGGCCAACTCCGACTGCAGTCGGGTAGCCTCCTCCACGCGGTCGCGCAGGATGGTCAGTTCTTCGATGGTGATGTCGGGGCTCACGGCGGCAAGCGGCGACGACGGGGCCTGAGCGGACGGGGCTGGCGCGCCGGAGGCATCCGCGACGGGTGCCGGCGCTTCGGCATCCACCGGCGCTGCTTCAACTGCCGCCACAGGCGTTTCCGCTGCCGCCCTCACAGGCGCAGGCGCGGACAGACCCATCATTTTCTCGATGCGAAAGAGCTTCACCTCAGCCACCAGCGGTTCTCCCCCTCGGCCCAAAAAGTGAGCAAAGCCTAGCCGCGCTCCTGTTAAAAATGCCTTTAATGCCAGACAAGTTGTCACAACAGCGCGGGGACCCCGCCCCATCGCCCACCCCTTCAAGGGCCACACAAGTGAGATGGTCATGGCCCGTTTTTTCGCAGCTTCCTGCGCCCTTGCTGGGCGCGGCGCTGGGTCTGACAGGGCTTGCGGCGGCCTGGCGGCTTGCTATGGAAACGGGCCTTGGGGGACCGGCTGACGGCGGCGGCGGCGTTGTCGTGGATGCCTTGTGCTGGCTGGCCGTGGCCGTGACAGCCCTTATCTGGGCGGGATACGGGCTCAAGATGCTGCGGCATCGGGTGCTGTTTCTGGCGGATCTGCGTGATGCGGGCACGGCGCCCTATCTCGGCACCGTACCGATGACGCTGATGCTGTTGCCTCTTGCCGCGCCGGTCGCGGGCGCTGGCCTGCCGGTGTGGCCTGCCGTCTGGCCTGCGGTGTGGCTGGCCGGGGCCGTGCTCCACCCGGTGGTGGCCGTGGTCATGGGGCGCTGGCTCATCCGGCGGATGCCCCGGGCTGTCCCGCTGACGCCTGCCTGGTTCGTGCCCATTGCCGGGATGTTTGCCGCCCCGGCCGCCGGTGTGCCGCTGGGCTACCCCACTCTTTCGGCCATGCTGCTGACTGTGGGGACGGGTGCGTGGCTGCTGCTGTTGCTGCCTGTCGCCCGGTCGCTTGGACGTTTCAGCCGTCAAGACGGGTCTTCGGGATTTCGACCCGGCACCCTGCCGGTAACGCTGGTGCCGTCGCTCTTCGTGCTGGCCGCCCCACCGGCGCTGGTGGCGCGGGGGCTGTGGGCCTTCGGGGTATGGGCGGAGGTGCACGCCGTACTGACGGTGCTGGCCTGTCTCACGGCACTGGCGGTGCTTGGCTACGTGCTGTGGCGCAGGCAGGACATCGCTGCGGACATGCGCCGCTTCGGCTTCAGCCCGCGCTGGTGGGCGATGAGCTTTCCGCTGGCAGCCAGCGCATCCGCTGCCGTGACGCTGCACAGCATGGGCGGGACGGCGTGGACCGCGCTTGGCGCGCTGGTGATGCTGGCTCTTGCCAGCACCGCCATTGCCGTTTTGTGTATTGCTACGGCTGCGTTGCTTATTCGGCCGCCGCGCGGGCGCCAGCGGCCATAGAGCCGAACCGCTCGGCCACCTGGAAGAACTGGTTCACCGTTTCGTCGATGATCTGCTTTGCGGGCTTTATCTCGTGAATGAGGCCCGCCGACTGGCCCGCGAGGCCCACGCTGGCTTCCATGTCGCCACCGAAATAGAGGTCTTGAATGCGCGCGAAGGTGTCGGAAGGCATCAGGCCTTCCTCGTGGATGGAGGCGGTGCGCCCGGTCTTGAGGGCGCGGATGCAGGGGCTCGACTTCTTGTTCAGCACATAGGTGCCGTCGGTCGGCGCATTGATGATGGCGTTCTTGTAGTTGGCGTGGACGGGGCTTTCCACAGCGCTTACGAAGCGGGTGCCCATCTGCACAGCTTCAGCCCCCACCGCGAAAGCCGCGGCCATGCCGTACCCGTCACAGATGCCGCCCGCGGCAACGAGGGGAATGTCAGACTGCTGACGAATGGCCTGGAGCAGCACGAGGGTCGAGACTTCCTCGGGGTTCTTGAAGCCGCCGCCCTCGGCGCCCTCGACAACCAGGCCGTCAACACCGGCCTCGATGCATTTGAGCGCCGACTCGAAAGTGGGCACCGCGTGGTAGACGGTGATGCCCGCCTCCTTGAGGGGACCGATGAACTTCTTGGGACTGCCGGCGGAGGTGGTCACGAATTTGACGCCCGACTCGCAGATATAGCGAAGCATGGCATCGTCCTTGAGGAACAGGATCGGCAGATTGACGCCGAAGGCCCCGTCAGTCAGCGAGGCCATTTTCTCGATCTCGGCCTTGCAATTATCGGTCTCGCCCGACGATGTCTCGATGATGCCGATACCGCCCGCATTTGCGACGGCGGATGCAAGCTGGGAGCGGGCGATCCAGCCCATGGGAGCCTGGATGATCGGGTATTTCGCGCCGGTATGTGCAAGCACCCGGTTGCCTTCGAATGCGGCCATCACAATTCCTCACCTTCAAAATGGTATATTTGCGCGTATCTAAGGCGCGAAGCCGCGCCATTTTCAACTGCTTTGCCGCTACCCAACCATTGCGCCCTTCCTGCCGGAGCCTTTTTCCGTGACCACACCTCCTTCCAAGCCGGCCCGCGGGCAAGGCACCGACAACGCCCTGGCTTGCTTCGACGATATTGCCGCCGCCCTGAAGGGGCGCAGCCCGGCTCTGTTTCTGGATTATGACGGTACGCTGGTGCCGCTGGCGCGCCGACCGGAACTGGCCGTGGCGACGCCCCGCCTGCGGGACACGGTGGCACGGCTGTCGACCCTGATGCCGGTGGCCGTGGTGAGCGGGCGCGGACGGGAGGACGTGTCGCAGATGCTGGGGGTGGACGGCATTGCTTACGCCGGCAGCCATGGCTTCGACATCCGCGATGCCTCAGGCACGGATCTGTCGGGCGATATCGGGGCGCCTTACCGACCGGCGCTTGAGGCGGCGGCCTCGGCGCTGGCGGACAGGCTGGCGCCCATCGCGGGGACGTTCCTTGAGGACAAGACCTATTCCATCGCCATCCACTACCGGGAAGCCGCCCCGGATACCCATGATGTCATCCGCGCGGCGGTGGACGAGGAAGTGGCGCGCCGGGACACGCTGAAGCGGACCGGCGGGAAGATGATCCACGAGCTGCGGCCCGATCTTGACTGGGACAAGGGCACGGCGGTGCTGCGGGTCATGGAAACCCTGAGCCTCACACCGCCGGACGCTGTGCCTGTCTATATCGGCGATGATGAAACCGACGAGGATGCCTTCCGCGCCATCAGTGACAACGGGATCGGCATAAAGGTGGCGGATGCGGGGGATGATGCGGCGACGCTGGCGCGCTACCGGCTGGGCACACCGGCCGAGGTCACAACCTTCCTCGGCCGGCTTGCAGATTATCTCGAGATGGGCGGGGGCGCCTGAAGGGCGTAGTCACAGAGCTTGGCCCGGGGCCTAAAGGCCTTCGCCGATGACGATCAGCTTGTCGTAGCTGAGGCCCTGGGCGTCGCACATGCTGCGATAGACATTGAGGATGGTGGCGGCATCAAGGATGCCGGTGACCTGGCCGGTCTCATCGGTGTTGACGTTGGGACCATAAATCGCGAACCAGACATCGGTCTCTTCCTCATTGGTGTCGGGCACCATGAGGGTGTGGACGGAGCCTGCGGGCTCAAACAGGTAAGAGCCCGCGGTGTTCACCACGTCCGGATATTCCTTGTAGTACCACTTGCCAGTGAAGGTGACGGCGAAGACGGGGCCGGTGTGATAATGCGTGGCCACCTGGTAGCCCGGCGCGAATTTGGTGCGCAGCACCCACAGACCCTGGGAGAGGTCCACCTGCAAGAGCTGGATGCGGGTGCCGTCGCCCAGATCGACGAAGGGCAGATCGTCCTCGCCCACATGCAGGGCCTCGCCGGAGGCGGGCGGGACGACGGGATTGGCCATTTCGGTGATGGCGTCGGGGTTCTTGGTATCCATGGGGGTGATCCTTCCTGCGGTCTTGTTCAGCGTGTCGCGTTGGGCGCAATCCTATCGCAGGCAGATGGGGTGCGGGCCAGCCCCGTTTTGACTTTTTCGGCACAAAGGCACATCTCATCTGCCATGGCTGAACGGCGTCTCGATCCCCTGCCCGTCCTGCGCGACATCGCGCCGGCTGCCGACATGACGGCGGCGGAGGAGGATGTGTGCGCCCTGTGCGGGCGGCCCGGCGGCGGACGGATGGAGAAACACCATCTGGTGCCGCGGCTCAAGGGCGGCAGGGAAACCGTCCCGCTGCATCCGATCTGCCACCGCAAGCTCCATTCTCTGTTCACTGAAAGCGAGCTGGCGACGGCCTACAACACCATCGAGGCGCTACAGGCCCACCCGGATGTCGCTGCCTTCATCAGCTGGGTACGGAAGCGCCCGGCGGGCTTTCACAAGCGCACGCGGACAGCCCAGCGTAATGGCCAGCGCAATGGTAAGGGCAACAGCCGGGGCCGGGGCCAGACATGACGGGCAAGGCGCTTTCCTTTTCCAGCAAGGACGCCGCCCGGACCCATGTGTGGGACCGGCTGAAGGAAGAGAAGCTGGCGGCTTTCCCCTTCCCGCCCCATGGACGCATCCCCAATTTCAAGGGCTCGGCGGAGGCGGCGCGGCGGCTGTTTACGCACCCTGTCTTCGCGCAGGCGCGCGCGCTGAAGATCAACCCGGATTCGGCGCAGGCGGCGGTGCGGGCCGAGGCGCTGCGCCGGGGCATTGATGTTTATGTGCCGACGCCAAAGCTGGCGGGCGGGTTCTGGCATATCGAGGCTGTACATGTGCCGCAGGACGCCGTGCGGGAAGCGGCTGCCATGTCCACCATGGCGCGCTGGGCCAGGGAAGTGCCGCTGTCAGCCCTGCCGCAGATGGACGCGATCGTCTCCGGCTCGGTGGCTGTCACGCCCACGGGCAAGAGATGCGGCAAGGGGGCGGGCTATGCCGACCGGGAATATGCCATTCTGCTGGAGCTTGGCCACCAGCCTGTGCCGGTGGCCACCACGGTGCATGATGTGCAGCTGGTTGATGATTTTCCGCAGACGGGGACGGACGAGCCCCTGAGCCTGATCGTGACGCCGACCCGCAGCATCGGCGTGGAGACGCCGCCGGAACCGCCGCGCGGCATTGACTGGGCATCGCTGACGGACGCTGATTACGCGGACATGCCGGTGCTGGCGGAACTGTGGGACATGCTTGGGAAAAAGCTGTGAGGTGGAAGTGATGGTACCGCCTCTTGGTCTCGAACCAAGGACCTCCGGTTCCACAAACCGGCGCTCTAACCAACTGAGCTAAGGCGGCACAGCGCATCACCTGCGTGGGGTGCAGACCGCATGATCTGGCAGGATCTGCCTTCCGGGTGCACCCCGACGGGGCCCTCTGGAAAGGTGCGTCCCGTTCAAGGACGCGGAAACTAGCGCCCGCCCCTGTCGATTGCAAGACGGTTCCGCAAAAACCCGCATATTCCCGCCCGGTTCCGGCCGACCGGCGGAATTCATATCAAATTTGACTCTTTCCTTTACCCCGGGCTTGAGACCTTGCGTCCTAGGCTGAGCCCAGATGACAGGTGCAGGGCCCCCCGTGTCTTGCGCCGCAGACGATCTGAGGTTGAGCGTATGATGAAGTGGGCAAGCCGGGCCTTGAATGCGATCGCGTCGCTGGCGCTGGTCGCTGTCGTGGTGGCGCAGGGCAGCCTGCCGGCCGCGCAGGCGGATGACCTTGCTGACGCGCTGGAAAACCGTCCGCCGCATGTCTCCACAAGCTGGGACGGCACGGGTGCCGCCGGCTACGATGTCGTTGCCTTCTTCACCGAAGGCCGGGCGGTGAAGGGCAAGCGGGCGATCACCGCTGAGTATCTGGGCGCGACATACCAGTTCGCGTCAGAGGAAAACCGCGCCCTTTTCCTCAAGGACCCTGCCGCGCTGACGCCGCAATATGGCGGCTTCGATGCCTATGGCGTGCGCACGGGCACCAAGGTGCGGCCGATCAAGGAACTGGCCTGGTATCTGGCGGATGAAAAGCTCTACCTGTTCGGCGCCGACAAGACACGCGGCGCATGGGTGGAAAACCCGGACGGCAACCGCCGGGTGGCGGATGTCATCTGGGGCGAAATCCGCACCGTGCCGGACAAGATCCTGCGCATGGCACAGGATAAGGCCGACGCTGCCAACTAGGGCCGCCTGCCCCCCTTCCCCATGCCGTCAGAATTTGGACCAGAGTCCAGTCACAGGCTGCTAGGCTGTGCTGTGGCGATTCATGCCGTGGCGCAGCCATAGGGGCAAAGTGATGGTTCCGGGAACACAGACAAAATTCATTGCCGCCAACGGCCTGACCTTCGAGACGGCTGTTGCCGAACCGACCGGGCCAGAACATGCGGGGCCTGATGGGGCGGGACCTGACGGGGCGGGCGGCCCGCGCAAGCTGGCGCTGCTGCTGCACGGCTTTCCCGAACTCAATTATTCATGGCGGCACCAGATCCGCACCTTCACGGATCAGGGCTACACGGTGTGGGCGCCCAATCTGCGCGGCTATGGCATGACCACCCGGCCGCTGGGGATCAGCGCCTACAGCCTCGACAGGCTGGTGGAGGACGTGGCGGGGCTGATTGACGAGGCGAAGGCGCAGGGCATTGCGGACGAGGTGTGCCTCGTGGCCCATGACTGGGGCGGCATCATTGCCTGGAGCTTCATGCTGGGCGCGGTGCGGCCGGTTGACCGGTTCATCGTCATGAACCTGCCCCACCCCACCCGGTTTGTTGAGGAATTCCGGACCTGGAAGCAGTTCAAGCGGTCCTGGTACACGCTGTTCTTCCAGATCCCGTGGCTGCCGGAGAAGCTGCTGGGCGCCAACGGGGCCGAGGGCATCGGCAAGGCCTTTGCCAACATGGCGGTGGACAAGTCACGGTTCCCGGATTTCGTGCTCGCCACCTATCGGGAGGCGGCACAGCGCCCCGGCGCGCTGACAGCAATGGTGAACTATTACCGCGCGGCAATGCGGCGGCGGACGCCCTATCATGATCTGTGGTCGGACCCGCCGGTCATCGAGACGCCGACCCTGATGGTGTGGGGCGAGGAAGACACGGCCCTGTGCGTGGAGACGACGGAGCGGACCGAGCCGCTGATGCGTGACTTCACCCTGCGGCGGCTGCCGGGCGTATCCCACTGGGTGCAGCAGGAGGCACCGGAAGCCGTCAACGCCATGGTGGCAGCCTGGCTCGCCGGCCGGGACGTACCGCAGGCGGGCGACCTTAAGGACCTACCGCGCCTGCCGGAACAATCCGTACACGTCACATCATCTGACGGCCGATAGCACCGGCCACGAGCCGGGTGACCCAGCGCGGGGCGGCGCGGCCGAGCGACGTGCTCATGGCATAGGCAAGCCCCGGCACGCGCACAACGTCTGCCTTCATGCAGGCGTCATAGCCTTCCTGCGCCACGTCCTGAACATCGGCCACCAGAAAATCCGGCAGGGCGCTGGTCTTCTCGTTGGCATCCTTGATGGTGGTGAACATGCCCGTTTCGGTGATGCCGGGGCACAGGGCAGTGACGCTGACCCCGTGGGGCTTGAGTTCTTCGGCGAGGGACTCGGTCAGTGACAGGACGAAAGCCTTGCTGGCGGCATAGACCGCCAGCGACGGCACGGGCTGGAAGGCTGCAACGGATGCCACATTGAGCACGCGGCCCGAGCGGCGGGCGGCCATGGGCGGCACGAAATGAGAGGCAAGCTCGGTCAGCGCCAGGGTGTTGAGGGTGATCATGCGGGAGAGCGTGGCGGTCTCCTGCGCAATGAAGGCTCCCATGTCGAGCACACCGGCATTGTTGACCAGAACATCCACATCAATGCCGCGGGCGGCTGTCTCGTCGAACAGCGCCCGGGCCGCGCCGGGTTCGGCCAGGTCTGCCGCCACGACCTCCGCCGCGATGCCGTGGCGGGCGGACAGATCGGCGGCGATGCCTGCCAGCTTTGCCTTGCTGCGGGCGACCAGCACCAGATCAAAGCCGGCTTCGGCGAATTTGCCAGCCAGCGCCTCGCCGATGCCGGCGGATGCCCCGGTGATGAGTACCCATTCGCCGCGGGCACCGCGGGCACCGCGCGGCGGCGGGGCCTTTTTGCGGCGGGTGGACGTTTTGCCCGCAGGTTTGCTTGAGTTCTTGCCTGGTGTCTTCGTCGGTTTGCTGCGGCGGTTTGCGGCCATGGCGCCGTCCTCCCTGATCGCGTGGCTGCCATCAGCCTAGGCCCCGCGATGCAGCAAAGCCACAACCAGCCATGGCGTGGACCGATTTGATCCCCAGCCATGCCAAATGACGCTATAGTTGTTGTCAGCGTGCTTGGGGGAGTACGCGGGCACCGCCTGACAATCCGGCGCGGTTCGGCCATTCGGGGACGGCCGGACATACGGGATGGCACTGAGGCGGTGCGCGCCCCATCTGATCCTGAGCAGCCAACAAAAGGACTTGCCCGGTTCCGCCGGCTCATGCGGGTGCGGACCAGGGTTCTGACGGGGATCACACGGGGCCCGATGGGGAAAACGGACGAGCAGGACACGGATCGTGAGGCAGCCTCCGGCAGCCCGATGGGCGTGGCGCATTTCGTCTGGGACGGCGAGCGGGCCCGCATCGCCGAGGCCGATGAGGCGGCTGCGTCCCTGTTTGGCGAAACCGGAATTCTCGACCTCGTTGAACGGCCCTTTGCGCCCGACGGCGCACTGGCGCGGGCGCTGGACCGGCTGATGATCTCCGTTGCCGCGCGGCCCGACATGGAAGACGGCCTTGAGGGACGGCTGCCGCATCCGATGAATGGCGGCACGCTGACGGTGCGTGCCCGGCAGCACGCACTGCCCGATGGCCGTATCGGCCTTGCGGTCGAAGTTCTCGCCAAGGCGGAGCCGGACAATCGCGGCATCACGCTGGCGGCACTTGGCGAGGCGATTGCCGCGCCCGGCGCGCTGTTTGCCGCTGACGGGGAATGGCTTGCGGGCAATGACGCTGCGCTGGCCCTGCTGGGCGATGTGACCCCGCCGCTGGCAACGCTGCTGGGCGACCCGGGTGCGGCCACGCGGCTGACCGGGCAGGCGCTGGCGGACGGGCTGGCTTCAGCCATTTTCCGGATCGCCACGCGCTTCGGCGCGAGGCTGGCGCGGGTGACGCTGACCCGCGCGCGGGACCCGAAGACCGGCGGGGCCGCGGTCGCGGCCTATTTCAACGACATCGCTGACCGGGCCCGGTTGCTGGCTGTGCCGCGCCCTGCAGCGCCCCCTGCCGAAGCCGACAGCCGGGCACCGGAGCCCGCCAGCGCCACCAAGGAAGCCCGGGCCCTGATGTCCCGCGTGGGGCATGAGCTGCGGACGCCGCTCAACGCCATTCTCGGGTTTTCCGAGGTGATGGCGCGGGAAGAGTTCGGCCCCATGGGCAACGCGAAATATCTCGAATATGCCCGCGACATTCATACAGGCGGCGAACACCTGCTGGGGCTGGTGGATGACCTGCTGGAAATGGCGCGCTCGGAGAACGGCCGGCGTGAGCTCAATTTTGAGGCGGTGAATACGGGCGAGCTCGTGCAGGCGATGAGCGACCTGCTGCGGGAGGAAGCCGCGGGCCGCGGGCTGACGCTGTTTGCGGAGATCGGCGGCAATTTGCCTCCGGTGGTGGCGGATGCGCGCACGCTGCGGCAGGTGCTGATCAACCTCATCGGCAATGCCATCAAGTTCACGCCCTCCGGCGGGACGGTGACCATCGGCTCAAGCGGAAATGAAGACGGCGGGGTGACGCTGTTTGTAAGCGATACGGGCATCGGCATGAGCGCGGAGGATCTGGCCGCCGCCATGGAACCGTTCGGCCAGGTGGAGGCCGCGCAGGAAGGCCTTACGCAGAGCGAGCCTGCCGACACGGCGACGGGCGCAGGACGGGGGTTGGGCCGGGGCTTGGGGCGAGGCTTGGGATTGGGCCTGCCGCTGGCGCGTGCCCTGACGGAGGCCAACAAGGCCAGTTTCGAGATCGACAGCGCACCCGGCGAGGGCACACGGGCGCGGGTCATCTTCCCGCCCACGGGCGTGCTTGCGACGTAAGGTCCGCTGGCGCCGGGCTGCGGAATGGGGTGTGATTAATTGACACGCATTCGCATGCTCCTTAAGTCGCGTGCCAGTTCTCCTTCCTGAAAGCCGCATTCCCCCTATGGGCGCCCTCACCCCGCCATCTCCCGCACCACGCTCCCCCGCCGGCGCAGCCGGCCGGGTGAAGCCGTGGCCGATGCAGATGTTCTCGACCGGCACTGCCGGGCGGTCGCTGACTCTGGGGGCGCTCGGCATCGCGCTCATCATCGCGCTGCCGGTGCTGGCGGTAGTGGCCACCCTGTTTGACGAGACAAGCGCAAGCCTTGCGGGGCTGGGCCAGTCCGTGATGGCCGAGCTGATCGGCAATTCGGTGATCCTCGCCGTGGGGACGCTCAGCGGGGTGCTGGTGCTGGGGGTATCGTCCGCATGGCTTGTGACCATGTGCCGGTTTCCCGGCCGGGATATCTTTCACTGGGCCCTGATCCTGCCCATGGCGGTGCCGGCCTATGTGGTGGCGTATGCGTATACGGACTTTCTGCATCATCCGGGCCCGGTACAGAGCCTGCTGCGGGAGGTGACGGGCTGGGGGGCGCAGGACTACTGGTTCCCCAATATCCGCTCCGAAGGCGGGGCAGTGTTCGTGTTCTCCTTCGTGCTCTACCCCTATGTCTATCTGCTGGCGCGGGCATCGTTTCTTGAACAGTCCGTCTGCGCGCTGGAGGCGAGCCGGACGCTTGGCCAGTCCGCCTGGGGGGCGTTCTGGAAGACGGCGCTGCCGCTGGCGCGGCCGGCGATCGCAGGTGGGGCAGCGCTGGCGCTGATGGAGACGCTGGCGGATTTCGGCACGGTGGCACATTTCGGGGTACGGACCTTCACCACGGCAATTTACCAGAGCTGGTTTTCGCTGGGCGACCGGGTGCTGGCCGGGCAGCTCTCAGCCACGCTGCTGGGAATGGTGACACTGCTGATCCTTGTGGAGCGGGTCAGCCGCTCGGGTAAGGGTTACGCGCAGCCCACCAATCGTGTGCAGCGGCTGCCGGACTATGAGCTCACGGGCTGGCGGGCCGCGGGCGGGTTCCTGATCTGCGTCGTGCCGGTGACGCTGGGCTTCCTGCTGCCCATCGGCATTCTCATCTATCTCAACCATGTGGGCGGGCATGAATTCTTCGGCAGCCGCTATGTGTCGCTGACGCTCAACACCTTCACACTCGCAGGTATCGCTGCGGTGATTGCAGTGACGCTGGCGCTGGTGATGGCCTATGCGGTGCGGCTGTCGGGCAGCCCGCTGGCGCGGTTTGCCAACAGGCTGGCGGGCATGGGGTATGCGGTGCCCGGCTCGGTGATTGCCGTGGGCGTGCTCATTCCGCTGGCCAATATGGACAATGCGCTGGACGCTTGGATGCGCGCGACGTTCGGCATTTCGACCGGGCTTATTCTGACCGGGTCAATTGCCGGGCTGGTGTTTGCCTATCTGGTGCGGTTCATGGCGGTGGCGATCAACACGGTGGAGGCGAGCCTTGCCAAGGTGACGCCAAACATGGATGCGGCGGCGCGCTCACTGGGGCACTCCAAATTCGCGACGCTCCTTGAAGTGCATGCGCCGATCATGCGCGGCAGCCTGCTGACGGCGGGGCTGATTGTCTTCGTCGATGTGGTGAAGGAATTGCCCGCGACGCTGATCATGCGGCCGTTCAATTTCGACACGCTGGCGATCCAGGCCTATCGGTTGGCCAGCGACGAGCGGCTGGCCGAAGCGTCCACCGCCAGCCTGATGATCGTGGCGACGGGGCTGATCCCGGTGATCCTGCTGTCGCGCACCATCATGGCGTCGCGGCCGGGACACAGGCCCCGCTAGCGTTCTTGTATCCCCACGCAAAAGAAAGGCCCGGCCGCCGAAGCAGCCGGGCCTTGCGTGCTTGTTTCCAGCGGGGCCGGGCTTACTGGTAGCCGACCTCATTGTAGATCGCCTGGGCCTTTGCCTGGTTCTCACCAAGCTTGATGAGCGGCATGTCATCGGCCTTGAAGTCGCCGAGCGCCTCGACGGCTGAGGACGCCTCGACGCCTTCCACCACCGGGTACTCGTTATTGCCGTCAGCGAAGTATTTCTGCGCTTCGTCGGTTGCGAGATATTCGAGGAACTTGATCGCGTTCTCGCGGTTCGGCGCATTGGCCACCACACCGCCGGCGGAGACATTCACATGGGTGCCGGCGCCGTCCTGGTCCGGGAAAACGATGCCGATGCGGTCGGTGTCATCCGGGTTGGCGAGGCCGCGCACATCCTTGGTGAAGGCACGGGCGAAATAATAGGTGTTGGCCACAGCCACGGCGCACTGGCCGGAGGCAATGCCGCGCAGCTGGTCGGTGTCGCCACCTTCCGGATCGCGGGCGCGGTTGGCCCACAGGCCCTCGGCCCAGGCCTTGGCGTCTTCTTCACCGAGACGCTCCACCATCGCGGCCATCAGGGACAGCATGTAGATGTTTGAGGACGACCGGGTGCAGATGAGGCCTTTCAGCTTCGGGTCGGCCAGGTCCGTGTAGGACTGGATGTCCGCCGGATCGACCTTGGCCTTGTCGTAGAAAATGGCGCGGCCGCGGGTGGAGAAGCCGAACCAGTGGCCGTCCGGGTGGCGAAGATTGGCCGGGATGCGCTCTTCGAGCGCGCCGGACTGCACCGGCTGGAAGATGCCGGCCTGGTCAGCCACGTAGAGACGGCCCGCATCCACGGTGAGCAGGATGTCGGCGGGCGAGTTGGCGCCCTCGGCCTTGATCCGCTCGATCAACACATTGGCCTTGTCCTCGATGCGATTGACGGTGATGCCGGTGGCTTCCTCGAAATCGCTGTAGAGACGCTCATCGGTGTCGTAGTGGCGCGAGGAATAGATGTTGACCTCGCCTTCGGCCTGGGCAGCGGCCGGAAGGGCCATCAGCGCCGCGAGGGCGGCGGTGGCAAGACGCATGGGCGCAAAACGCATGAAAGGGGCTCTCCGTTTTGTCGTGAGGGTCCTTGACGAAAGAAACTGCAACTTAGTCGCAGGCATGGCGCGACTGAATATGAGAAGTAGTCGCACGTCAAGCAAAGACCCTGCGTTCTCATGGCGCAGGGTCCTGAAACAGGGCGGATTCTCAGGTCTTGAGGGCGTCGAGGTCGCGGAACAGGTCCAGCGCCTCCGGGTTGGCGAGGGCTTCCCGGTTTTTCACCTCCCGGCCATGCACCACGTCGCGGACGGCCAGCTCGGTGATCTTGCCGGACTTTGTGCGCGGGATGTCGGCGACAGCGATGATCTTCGCGGGCACGTGGCGGGGGCTGGCGCCGGTGCGGATCTGCGACCGGATGCGGGTCTCAAGCGCGTCGTCGAGCACGGCCCCTTTGGCCAGCACCACGAACAGGACGACGCGGGTGTCGCCCTGCCAGTCCTGGCCGATGACCAGTGCCTCGGTGATTTCGGGCAATTGCTCCACCTGGCGGTAGATTTCCGCCGTGCCGATGCGGACGCCGCCGGGGTTGAGGGTGGCATCTGACCGTCCATGGATGATGAACCCGCCCGACTCGGTTTCCTCGGCGAAATCGCCATGGTGCCAGACGCCGGGGAAGCGCTCGAAATAGGCCGCCCGGTAGCGGGCGCCATCGTCATCGTTCCAGAACCCGATGGGCATGGCGGGAAAGGCGCGGGCGCAGACGAGTTCGCCCTTGTCGCCGGTCACGCGCCTGCCCTGCTCGTCCCAGACCTGGCTATCCATGCCGAGGCCGGCGGCCTGGATTTCGCCGCGGCGGACGGGCTTGAGCGGGGTGCCGAGCACGAAGCAGGAGACGATGTCGGTGCCGCCGGAGATCGAGGCCAGGTGCACATCCGGCTTGATGGCCTCCATGACATAGTCGAAGCCTTCCGGCACCAGCGGCGAGCCGGTGGACATGAGCATGCGCAGGGCCGACAGGTCGTGGGTGTCGCGCGGGCGCAGGCCCTCATTGTTGATGGCGTCGATGAATTTGGCGGAGGTGCCGAAATGGGTGACGCGCTGCTGGGCCACCACATCGAACAGAATCTCCGGACCCGGATGAAAGGGCGAGCCGTCGAACAGCACAAGCGTTGCGCCCGCCTGCAGGCCGGAGACGAGCCAGTTCCACATCATCCAGCCGCAGGTGGAGAAATAGAACAGGGTGTCGTCCGCGGTGAGCCCGCAATGGAGGCGGTGCTCCTTGGCGTGCTGGAGCAGCGTGCCGCCTGCAGAATGCACGATACATTTGGGGGCGCCGGTGGTGCCGGATGAAAACAGCACATAGAGCGGATGGCTGAAGGGCAGCGGCAGGAAGGTGGGCGTGTCCGCCTCCTCCGCGTCCAGCGCATCCTGCCACAGCATGGATTTGGGGATGCCGTCGGTCGCCGTCTCGTCATCGGCCTTGTAGGGCACCACGAGGACGCCGGTAAGGGACGGCAGACCTTCAGCGACCTCCGCCAGCTTGGGGCGGGTGTCGTGGATCTTGCCGCCATAGGCATAGGCGGCGCAGCCGATGAGGACCGTCGGCTCGATCTGGCCGAAGCGGTCGAGCACGCCCTTGACCCCGAAATCGGGCGAGCAGGAAGAAAAAACCGCGCCGAGGCCTGCGGCAGCCAGCATGGCGACGATGGTCTCGGGCATGTTGGGCATCATGGCGGCGACACGGTCGCCGGGGCCCACACCGAGCCGGGCCAGTGCCTGCTGGGTGCGCGCCACGTCTTCCCGCAGGACGCCCCAGCTCATGCGACGTGCGTCCCCTGCCTCGGACCGGAAAATCAGCGCCGGCTCATCGTCCTCTCCTGCATGGGCCAGCAGGTTCTCGGCGAAATTGAGCCGGGCCTCGGGGAAGAAGCGGGCGCCGGGCATGGCGTCGCCCTGTTCCAGCACCACGCTGCCCATGGTCCCGACAAGGCCACATTGATCCCAGACGCTCTGCCAGAACTCCTCGCGTTCGGTGACCGACCAGGCGTGCAGCTTGTCCCAATTGCCCAGGTCGCGCTGCCACCGGTCCCCGGCAATTGCGGCGAAACCGGCCATGGGGGTGTCCGCTCCGTCGTCCACCGGACGCCAGATGACCTTGGCCGGCTCGTTCATGTCTGTCTCCTTTGGCGACTTTCTGAGAGTCGTGGCTTTTCCCGACGGGCTGTGCGCCGTCACGCCCGTGCGAGACGGGTGGCGCCGGACCCCAGATACAGGGAGCCGAGCACCATGCCAATGATGGCGGCGGCAAGGCCGGCCACCTGGGGCGGCACCAAGAGCTCGCCCCCGGAGCCGGCAAGCTGCCAGTTGACGGCTTCCAGCACCACCCAGGTGCCGACGCCGCAGATGATGGACGCCAGCGCGCCTGCATTGGTGGCGCGCTTCCAGTAAACGCCGAAGGCCAGCGGCGTGAAGGCTCCGCACAGGGTCACCAGATAGGCGTTTTCCACCATCTCGAAGATGGACAGGCCCGCCGAGGCGCTGAGCCAGCCATAGACAAGAACGACAAGGCCGAAGGCCACGACCGACAGGCGCAGCACCAGCAGGAAGCGCCTGTCGTCCATCGCAAAGCGCGGCCGCAGGATGTTCTCGGCGAAGATCGCCGAGGGCGCAATCAGCGTGCCGGCGGCCGTGGACATGATGGCTGACAGGAGCGCCCCGAAGAACAGGACCTGCACGGTCAGCGGCACATAGCCGAGAATGTAGTCCGGCAGGATGCGCTGGCTGTCGCCGCCCTCGGCCATGTGGGCATCGACAATGGCGGGATCGACGAGCAGCACTCCATAGGCGATGAAAATAGGGATGAAGCAGAAGGCGATGTAGAGCAGGCCGCCATAGACGGAGCCGCGGGCGGCCACGGTCTCGTCCTTCGCCGACATCACCCGCTGGAACACGTCCTGCTGGGGGATGGAGCCCAGCGCCAGGGTGATGAAGGCGCCAAAGAAAGCCAGTATGGCGGCAACGTCCCAGGACGGCCAGAACTCGAACTTGCCGTTTTCAGCCGCGTGGGCAATGACGGCCGCATAGCCGCCCTCCACCTGGCCCGCCACCATGTCGGCGACGATTAGCAGGCCGATGATGATGGCGATCATCTGGATGAAGGCGACAATGGCAACCGACACCATGCCGCCGAACACCGTGTAGGCCATGACGCTGATGAGACCGAGCACCATGCCCAGCTCGAAGCTGACCATGTCCATGGTCACGATGTTGATGACAAGGCCGAGCGCCACGATCTGCGCGGAGATCCAGCCCAGATAGCTGATGCAGATGGCGATGGAGACCATGAGTTCCACCGCCGGGCCGAAGCGCACCCGGTAGAAATCACCGATGGTGTTGAGCTTCATGCGGTAGATGCGGACGGCGAAGAACAGGCCCACAAAGACAAGGCAGAGGCCCGCGCCGATGGGGTCGGCGACGATGCCGCCGAGATTTTCTTCCATGAAGGTGGCGGGAATGCCGAGGACGGCTTCCGAGCCGAAGAATGTCACGAAGACTGTGGCGGTGACGATGTAGAGCGGCAGGGACCGGTCTGCCAGAATGAAATCACCGGAAGTTTGAACCCGGCGCGCGGCATAGATGCCGACGCCGACGGAAACGGCCAGGTAGAGGCCGACGAAAAAGGCCATGGTCACTACGGATGATCCCCCAACGACAGATGACGCGGGGGGAGTATGAGCACAGTCCCTGCCTGCCAGAAAGCGGGTTTTTACGCAGGCTTCAAACCGGCTTCCGGCAAGGCGGACAGGGGTGCGTCAGTCTTCCTCGATGATCTCGTGGCGGACCTGGCCATAGGCCAGAAGAGCGAAGAGGCCGGTGCCGCCGAGGATGTTGCCAAGAAGCGTGGGGAAGACGAATTGGGCGAAAGCCTGGCCGACGCCCATGTCGCCATGCAGGGTCAGCAGCGCGACTTCGGCTGAGCCTGCAACAACGTGGCTGAACTCGCCCAGCGCGATCACATAGGTGACGGCAATGATGAAGAGAAGCCGTCCGCTTTTCATATCGGCCAGCCCCCAGACCAGAGCCGCGAGGAGAAAGCCTGCGGGCACGCCAAGCGCGATATTGGCAGCGGCTGAGCGGTCTGCCAGATGGTGGGACACTTCGAGGAAGGCTGCGATCTGGTCAGGTTTGGCAAGACCCGCATTGTCGACCAGAAAGACCGACGCGCAGACGCCCACGAGATTGGCAATGAACACGATCCCCCACAGCGCCAGCATGGTGCGCAGGCGCCAGAAGGTGGGGGTCACGAAGAGCGGCAGAACCGGCTTGATGGTGTTCTCAGTAAAAAGCTGCAGGCGGCCGACAATGACCAGCAGGAAGCCGAGGCAATAGCCGAAATTGCTGACCAGAGGCCGCCATGCCTCATCAGGCAGGTGGAGATGCAGGTAGCCCTTGGTGTAGAGCGAAAAGGTCATTACCAGGCCTGCTGCGATGCCTGACCACCACAGCGACAGGGCGGGCCGCTCAAGCTCTTCGATGCCTTCCTGACGGATGGTCTCGAAGATCACGGGAGACGATGACCGCAGGTTCTTGCGCGCCTGCACCCGTTGCTGGCTGGTGAGCACGACGTCCTCGTCGGTTTCCTGCTCCTGCCCGGCAGATTTGCTCTCGGCCATCCGGTCCATCCCTCGCCTTGATCCGGCGCCCGCCGCCGGTGTCCCGCTGCAGGCAAGACGCCTGTGGAAGCAGAACACCGGACGGCGGGGTCCGGTTCCCCGGGACGTGCGGGGTGATGGCCTAAAAGGCCAGCCCGGCGGCCTGGGTCTCGAGCAGCTTGCGGAACGCGCCCTGGGGGCGCTCCAGAAGCTCCGCGTGGGTGCCCTGCTCGGTGATGCGTCCCTTGTCGAACACGAGGATGCGGTCCACGTCGCGCAGGGTGGAGAGGCGGTGGGCGATGAGGATGGTCGTCCGGCCGCGCATCAGGTCTTCGATCGCATCCTGGATCAGACTCTCCGTATGCGAATCAAGGCTGGAGGTGGCTTCGTCCAACACGAGAATCGGGGCATCCGCCAAAAAGGCGCGGGCGATGGCGATGCGCTGCCGTTCGCCGCCGGACAGCTTCACCCCCCGCTCGCCCACTTCGGTGTCGTAGCCCTGGGGCAGGTCGCGGATGAATTCATCCGCATGGGCCCGCCGGGCGGCCTCCATGATCTCCTCACGGGTGGCATCCGGCCTTGCATAGGCGATGTTCTCGGCCAGGGACCGGTGGAACAGGGCCGGGTCCTGCGGCACCAGGGCGATGGCCTGGCGCAGGCTGGACTGGGTGACCCGTGCCACGTCCTGACCATCGATCATGACCTGACCGCCCTCCAAATCATGCAGCCGTTGCAGGAGCTTGACGAAGGTGCTCTTGCCGGAGCCTGATCGGCCAACAAGGCCGACCCGCTCGCCGGGCCTGATCTCGAGCGAGAAATCGTCATAGATCGGGTCCGGCTTGTTGGCATAGGCAAAGCGCACCTTGCGGAAGGCAATCGCCCCCCTGCCCGGCTCGAATTCCTCCGCGTCCGGCGCATCGGCCACGCCCAAGGACAGGCGCTGGAAGATCACGAGGTCTTCCAGCTCGTTGATCGCCTGCTGGGCGTTGCGGATGTGAAAAGCCGCGTGGCGCAGGTGGCTGTCGATCACGAAGAAGGTGGTGAGCGCCAGCACGACATCACCCGGCGTGGCCTGGCCTTGCGTCCAGTACCAGGTGGAGAGGCCAAGCAGGGCTGCCATCATGAGGATTTGCATGGCGACCTGGAACATGACGCAGTTCTCAGCCCGCACCCATGAGAACTGGGCTTTGCCCGACCAGTCGCGCACCACGCGTTCGAACAGCCGGTTCTCCCGCGCTTCGGCACCGAAGCTCTTGACCACCGCGTTGCAGCTGATGGCATCGGACATGACGGCCCCGATGCGGCTGTCGGCGGCCATGTGCCGGGCGTTGGCGGGTGCCATGACGGTGGACGCCAGCCAGTAGCCGACACCCAGATGCAGGGCGATGAGCACACCGACCACAAGGCCGAGCAGCGGCCACTGGACGGCGAGCATGATGGTGAGACCGATAAGGGTGAGCACCGCCGTCAGCAGCGCGTGCGCCACCGTGTCGGAATAGGTGTCATAGGCCCACATGCCGCGGGAGATCTTGCGCACGGTGGCGCCGGCGAACTCGTTGGCATGCCATTCCGACGAAAAGCGCTGCACCCGCTCAAAAGCGTCGATCACCAGATGCCGCATGATATTGGCGGCAAAGACGATCCACACCCGGTACATGGTGTAGCGGACGGTGAAATAGAGCGTGGTGATGCCGACTGTGATGGCCATGACCTGCCACACCCGCCGGGGCGTCGCTTCCTGCGAGATGAGGTCGACCAGCCGGCCCGCGGCGACCGGCAAGGCGACATCAAGCAGCGCCATGAAGGCAATGAGGCCGACGCATGTGGCGAACAGGCCGCGATAGAGCATCCAGTAACGCCAGACGAAGCGGGCGGTATCGACGGATGACGGAGACACGCCCGCAGGGGCGCCGTTTGAAGACTGAAGAGACATTTTTTCTGACAGCGTCCCTCCCAAGGTTGGGGAGGCGAGCGCTGCTCCGGGAAGATGAAATCTGGAAGGTTTGGCAAAACGGCGCGATGGCGGACCGCGGGAGCGGTGCGCTTTCGGTAGACCACATGGCGCACCGGCTATCGCCGGCGGGCGCTGGTCCGTGCCGCGTTTGCCTCGGTCTTGCGGTTAGACGCGGTGTTTAGCGCCGCAAGACTGAGAAAACGCGATCACGCGAGGGGAATCGAATTTCATCGAGACCATCTTCCCGGATAGGCCGGCCGGGCGGGACATAGGCGCCCCTGGCGGCAGGCGGTGATCGCAATTCCATGTGCGCGGCCGCTTCGGGCAGCGCACGTCATGACAATGCCACAGCGGGGCGCGAATGTGGAAGTCACATTTGGGTGCATGATGGCGGGAACCGGGCATCCTGCGGTAGTGTTGCAACAGGTGGACCTTTGCCCGCCCGGACGCCGGTCCTGCCCTCACCTGATTTCACCGGAGACATTTTGATGCGCGGCTTTCTGATTTTCATTCTTGTCCTCGCAATCCTGGTGGTGGGCACGGTGCTGCTCGCGCCGATGTTCATTTCCTCCGACGTGGTGAAGCGCGAAGTGGAAAGCGCCGTGGAGACGGCGACGGGCCGCAAGCTGACCATCGGCGGCGATGTAAAGATCACCGCCTGGCCGGCGCTGGGCGCGGAACTGGGTGATGTGACTTTCGCCAACGCCGCAGGCGGCAAGGCGGACAACATGGCCGCGATGAAGCAGCTGCGCGCGGAACTGGCGCTGCTGCCGCTGCTCTCCGGCGAGGTGCGGGTTGCCGAGTTCGTGCTGCAGGAGCCGGTCATCAACCTGGAAGTGGCGCGCAACGGCACGCCCAACTGGCAGTTCGACCTGCCGGAGGGCACCGAACCCGCTTCGGCTCCGGCGCAGGAAGACGGGCCGGTGGATGAGACGGCGGGCGGCGGTTCGGGCAGTGGCTCGGGTGGCAGCGTGACGCCGACCCAGGTGGCGGTTGCCGACATGCGCATCGAGAACGGGCGCATCAGCTACAGCAATGCGCAGACCGGTGATTCCTACGTGTTCGAGGATGTGGATGTGGCGGTGTCGCTGCCGAGCCTCGATGACCCGCTGGGCGTGGATGGCGCGCTGACCTGGAATGGTGAGCGGGTGACCATGGACGCCGTACTGGCGCGGCCGCGTGTGGCGCTTGAAGGCGGCACCACGGGGGCCGAAATCTCTGTCGGCTCGGCACCGATCAATCTCACTTACAATGGCGACGTGACGCTGGACGGGGCACTGGCCTCGAACGGCGCGATGACGCTGGACGTGCCGTCAGTACGGCAGCTGGCGGCGTGGACCGGCAACCCGATGGCCGAAGGCGGCGGTTTCGGCCCGCTGGCCATCAAGGGGCAGCTTGCCAGCGCGGGCAGCCGCTACACCTTCTCCAATGCCACCATGTCGCTGGACGGCATGAATGCGTCCGGTGACCTTGTGGTGCAGACAGCAGGCGCGCGGCCCAAGCTGTCGGGCTCGCTGGCGGTCGATCAGATCGACACCAATGTCTATGGCGGCCAGGGCGACACGGGCTGGAGCACGGACCGGATCGACTTTTCCGGGCTCAAGGCCATTGATACGGATCTCGCCCTGTCGGCCGGCGAAATCATCTTCGGCAATATCGTGATCGGCGAAAGCGCGCTGGGTCTCGACATCACCAATGGCCGCATGGTTGCCAATCTCACCAAGATGGCGCTTTACGGCGGTGCGGGCACCGGCAAGCTGACGATCAATGGCAGCCAGGCGACCCCGTCGCTGGCCGCGGACTTCAACCTGTCCGGCCTGGCGATCGAGCCCTTCCTCAATGCGGCGGCGGGCTTCAAGCGGCTGAAGGGCACGGGCCTGTTCAACATCGCCGTCACCACGCAGGGCGCGTCGCAGGCGCAGATGATGCAGGCGCTGAACGGCACCGGGAACATCGATTTCCGCAATGGCGCCATCAAGGGCATCAACCTTGCGCAGATCATTCGCACGGCGCTGACCAACCCGATTTCCGGCTGGAACAACGCCGCCACGCAGGACACGGATTTCAGTGAGCTCAATGGCTCCTTCACCATCACCAATGGCGTGCTGTCGAACCAGAACCTGCAGATGCTCGGGCCGCTCATCCGGCTGACGGGTGCGGGCACCACGAGCATTCCCAACCAGACGATCAATTACCGCCTGCAGCCGAAGCTCGTGGCCTCCCTCGAAGGCCAGGGCGGGGCATCGGATAAGGCCGGACTTAACATCCCGGTGCTGGTGACGGGCACGTGGTCGAACCCGAAATTCGCGCCGGACCTGGCATCGGTGATTTCCAACCCGGCAGAGACGCTGCAGAACCTCGACAACATCAAGAAGCTGCAGCCCAAGGACATCATCCGCGGCCTCCTGGGCCAGGAGGACGGCGCTGCAAATGACACCTCTTCCGACGGGTCGTCCGGCGGGGAAGAAAAGAAAAGTGCTCCGAAGCCGGAAGAACTGCTGAAGGGCCTGTTCGGGCGCTGATGTTGCCCCTGTTTGATGATGGACACGGCGGCGCGGTTTGCATCGCGCCGCCGATCCGCCTAGGGTCCACGCGATTTCGAGGACCAGACTGCCTGCCCGCAAAGGAGCCCCATGCCAGCCGACATGCCCGCTGACGGACCCGATGCTTCCCCGCTTGTAAGCTTTCGCGGGGTGCAGAAGACCTATGACGGCGACACGCTGGTGGTGAAGGGTCTGGACCTTGATATCGCGCGCGGGGAATTCCTGACGCTGCTGGGCCCATCAGGCTCGGGCAAGACAACCTGCCTGATGATGCTGGCGGGGTTCGAGCAGCCGACCGCCGGCGACATTCTGCTGGATGGCGATCCCATCACCGCCCTGCCGCCGCACAAGCGCGACATCGGCATGGTATTCCAAAACTACGCGCTGTTTCCCCATATGACGGTGGCCGAGAACCTTGCCTTCCCGCTCAGGGTGCGGGGCATGGACAAGGGTGAGATCGACCGCAAGGTGGCGGACGCGCTTGCCATGGTGGAACTCGACGAATTCGGCGGGCGGCGGCCGGCGCAGCTCTCCGGCGGGCAGCAACAGCGCGTGGCCGTAGCGCGGGCGCTGGTGTTCGAGCCCAAGCTTGTTCTGATGGATGAGCCACTGGGCGCGCTCGACAGGCTGCTGCGCGAGCAGATGCAGGTGGAGATCAAGCATCTGCATGAGACACTCGGCATCACCATCGTCTACGTCACCCATGATCAGGGCGAAGCGCTGACCATGTCGGACCGGATCGCTGTCTTCAATGACGGGGTGATCCAGCAGTTGGCGCCGCCGACCGAGCTTTATGAGCGGCCGCAGAACAGTTTCGTGGCGTCGTTCATCGGCGACAGCAACCGGCTTGCCGGGCAGATCAAGACCGTGGCCGATGGCCGGGTGACCGTGGCGCTGGACAGCGGCGGCAACGATCTTGTGACGGCGCTGCCGGTGGCGGCAGCCGCGGAGGGCGAGCGCACGCTGCTCTCGATCCGGCCGGAGCGGGTGCATCTGCTGGATGATGCGGATGACGCGGATACGGGCCGGCTCGACAATGTGTTTGAAGGCACTGTCCGGGAACTGATCTATTTCGGTGACCACCGGCAGGTGCGGCTGGCGCTGGCGGGCTGCGATGACTTCATCGTCAAGGTGCCGAACACGGCACCGCGCGGGCTGCTGGCCCGCGGCGACAGGGTGCGCGTGGGCTGGAAGGCTGAGGACGCGCATGCGCTCGACTATATGGACATGGAACCGGGGCTGAACGGGACGGGCTCAGCGCGCAGCGCTGCGTGAGCCACCCCGCTCCTGCCCCTGCTGTTTGACCAGAAAGGGATCGACAGATGACACGCATTCACCGACTGGCGGCCGCCGCATCCCTCTCGCTTGGCCTTGCTCTTGGCCTTTCAGCGGGCGCTGCCCAGGCCGAAGACGCGATCACCGTGGTGTCATGGGGCGGGGCCTATACGGCCAGCCAGGTGGAGGCTTTCCACAAGCCCTTCACCGAGAAGACGGGCATCATCATTCAGTCCACGGATTATGACGGCAATGTCGCGCCGGTGAAGGCGCAGACGCTGAGCGGCAATGTGACGTGGGACGTTGTGGATGTGGAGCTGCCCGACGCCATCCGCCTGTGCGATGAGGGCGCGCTGGAGCTGATCGACGCGGCGGCGCTCTCCCCTGCCCGGGACGGCACCCCGGCGGAAGAGGATTTCCTCGAAGGCACGCTTTATGATTGCGCGGTGGCGAATGTCATCTGGGCGACGGTGACGGCCTATAACAGCACCGCCTTCGACGGCAACGCGCCCACGACCATTGCTGACTTCTTCGATCTGGACGCCTTTCCGGGCAAGCGCGGCATGCGCAAGACGGCGCGCAGCAACCTTGAAATGGCACTGATGGCTGACGGCGTTGCGCCGGAGGATGTCTACCCGTTGCTGGAAACCAAGGAAGGCCGCGACCGCGCTTTCGCCAAGCTCGACACCATCAAGGACAGTGTCGTGTGGTGGGATGCGGGCGCGCAGCCGCCGCAGCTTCTGGCCGACGGCGAGGTGGTGATGACAACGGCCTTCAACGGCCGCATCTTCAATGCGGTGCATGGTGAGGGCCAGCCCTTCGAGATCGTGTGGGACGGCCAGGTGTGGGACATCGACCTGTGGGTCATTCCGGCGGGCACACCGAACAAGGCGCAGGCAATGGAGTTCATCCGCTTTGCCACGGGTACGGAGGCAATGGCCAACCAGCTGTCGCTGATCGCCTACGGCCCGACGCGGGCCTCCGCCCTGCCGCTGATCGGCACCCATCCCGACTATGGCGTTGAAATGCTGCCGAACGTGCCGAACGCAGAAGCCAATCTGACCACCGCGCTGAAAACCGATCCCCTTTTCTGGGCCGATTTCAGCGTCGAGCTGGAGCAGCAGTTCAACGCCTGGCTCGTCGACTAGGCCGCGCATCTCAATCGCCAAGGGGGATCAAGCGGGATGAGCAGCCGCTTCTGGGACAAGACCGCACCGAAATATGCGCTGAGCCCGATCAAGGACATGGAGTCCTACCGCACCACCATGGAGCGGACGAAAGCGCATCTCGACCAGGGAGACGAGGTGTTGGAAGTGGGCTGCGGCACGGGCTCCACGGCACTGCTGCTGGCACCCAATGTGAAGAGCCTGACCGCCAGCGACTTCTCTGACGGCATGATCAGAATCGCCACGGACAAGCTGACGGCCCCTGAGGCCCCCGGCAATGTGAGCTTCCGCCAGGCAGTGATCGGTGACCATGTGGCTGCCGGTGAGCGTTATGACGCGGTGCTGGCCTTCAACTTCCTGCATCTGGTGGATGACGTGCCCGGCGCCATTGAACAGATCCGTACCCTGCTGAAGCCGGGCGGCCTGTTCATTTCCAAGTCTGTCTGCCTCGGCAGCAAGGCGTGGCTGTTCAAGCCCCTCATCGGCGCGCTGCAGCTTATCGGCAAGGCACCGCATGTGAGCTTTCTGACCATTGAGCAGCTGGACGGCCATATCCGGGACGCGGGATTTAAGATACTGGACGAGGGGTGCTTTCCCGCTTCGCCGCCGTCGCGCTTCGTGGTTGCCAAACGGCTGGATACATGACGGCAGGCACGACCGGAGAAATGCATCCTGCGCCTGACGCGCCGGATACGGATGTGCTGAAACGGCAGTTGCAGCGCGCCAACCGGGTTGCGCGCTGGAAGGCGCTGGGCCTGGTGGCGCCGCTGCTGGTCTTCCTGCTCGCCACCTTCGTGGTGCCGATCTTCTCCATGCTGACGCGCAGCGTACACTCGCCGGTGTTCGGCGACATCTTCGTGGAAACGGCCCAGGTGATCGGCGAGTGGGACGGGACCGGCCTGCCGGATGAAACGGTTTACGCGGCGCTGGTGGCGGATATGCGCCAGGCGCGAGCTGACCGGACCATCGGCCAGGCGGCAACGCGGCTCAACTATGATGTGCCCGGCACGCGTTCCCTGCTGACACGCTCGGCGCGGCGGGCGGACCGTCTCGAGGCCCCTTACTCCGTGAGCCTGCCGGCGCTCGATGACCGCTGGGCGGACCGGACCATCTGGGCGGCAATCAAGCGGGCCACTTCGCCGGTGACGGCGACGTTCTATCTCGCAGCGCTTGACCGGCAGTTTGATGCGGATGGCAGCATCGTGCTGGCACCGGAAGACCAGCGGCTTTATGTGCAGCTCTTCTGGCGCACCCTTTGGGTGTCGGCCCTTGTGACGGTGCTGTGCCTGCTGCTGGGCTTTCCCATTGCCTATCTGATGGCGCATCTGCCCCCGGCGCGGGCCAATCTGCTGATGATCCTCGTGCTGCTGCCGTTCTGGACATCGCTCCTTGTGCGGACGACCGCGTGGATCGCCATCCTGCAGACCGAGGGTGTGCTGAATGATGTGTTCGTCTGGTTGGGGATCGTGTCGGATGATGGGCGAGTGCAGCTGATCTACAACCAGATCGGCACCATCATCGCCATGACCCACATCTTGCTGCCGTTCACCGTGCTGCCGCTTTACGCCGTGATGCAGGGTATTCCGCCGTCACTCACACGGGCGGCGATCTCGCTGGGGGCGACGCCTGCGCGGGCGTTTACGCGGGTCTATCTGCCGCTGACGACGCCGGGCATCGGCGCGGGCGCTGTCTTCGTGTTCATTCTCGCGGTCGGGTATTACATCACCCCGGCGCTGGTGGGCGGGCGCACCGGGCAGCTGATTTCAAACTTCATCGCCTTCCACATGCAGGAGAGCCTGAACTGGGGCCTAGCGGCGGCACTGGGTGCCGTGCTGCTGGCGGCCGTGCTGCTGCTGTACTGGCTCTATGACCGGCTGGTGGGCGTCGACAATATGAGGCTCGGCTGACTTATGGCGCCGCCGCTTTACGCAACACCCGCTGAAAAGGCCTGGCATTACGGCTTCCGCATTCTCTGCGGGCTGATCTTCTTCTTCCTGATCGCGCCGCTTCTGGTGATCGTGCCGCTGTCGTTCAACGCGGAACCCTATTTCACCTTTACGCCGGGCATGCTGGCGCTGGAGGCGGAGGCGTTCTCGCTGCGCTGGTACGCCGACATTTTGGCCAATGACCAATGGCTGCACTCGATCCGCAATTCCTTCACCATCGGCATCGCTGCAACTTTGCTGGCGACAACACTGGGGACGCTTGCGGCGCTGGGGCTGACGAGCCCCGCCATGCCCTACCGGCGGGCAATCATGGCGCTGCTGATTTCGCCGATGATCGTGCCGATCATCATCACCGCGACGGGGATGTATTTCTTCTATTCCTGGGCGGGGCTGGCGCAGACGCATCTGGGCATCATCCTGGCGCATACGGCGCTGGGCATCCCCTTCGTCGTGATCACCGTGACGGCCACGCTGTCCGGCTATGACCAGACGCTGACGCGGGCGGCGCTTTCGCTGGGCGCGCCGCCGCATGTGGCGTTCTTCAAGGTCACCATGCCGATCATCCTGCCGGGTATCGTGTCGGGGGGGCTGTTTGCCTTCGTTACCTCGTTTGACGAGGTGGTGGTGGTGCTGTTCATGGCAGGGTTCGAGGAGCGGACCATTCCCCGGCAGATGTGGGCGGGCATCCGCGAGCAGATTTCCCCCACCATCCTGGCCGTGGCGACGGCGCTGGTGCTGGTGTCCATCGCGCTGCTGACCGCCGTTGAAATGCTGCGGCGGCGCGGGGAACGGCTGCGGCAGGGGCGCTGATCCGGGCGCGGACGTATAAAGCGCGTCTCGCCATTGGCGGCCAAAGCCGTGTAGGTTAGGGAGCCAGAATGGCAAGCCGCCCCGGGGGACGAGGGGCGGCAGTACCGGGGGACCCTACGGGAGCAGCAGGATGCTTTTCGATCTCGTATCCGTGTTGTGGCGGCTGGCGGCCGTCTCGGCGGCCATTGCCGTGATCCTGCACCTGATGGGCACCAGCGCGCATGAGGTGCTGGCGAAAATCGGCGCCACGCCGGAGGAAATCGGCGATCTGATTGCGCGCGGCTGGGAACTGGCCCTGCCCAATCTCATGCTGGGCATCGTGGTGATCGTGCCGCTATGGCTCATCGTTTTCATGATGCGTCCGCCGCGCGGCTGAGGGCATGCCGGACCGCTCCGATATGTGCGGTTAAGGGGCAGCTTCCCGCCCGTTTTGCGCGTATTTTTCCCGCCTCACAGCACCTCTTCAAAATGCTGGCATCGGCCGTGAAACGTGGTTAACGTTTTCGCCGCGTGGGCAACACCACGCTATCTAGGGAGGAATTTTATGCGACTTGTGAAAAGTGCAGCGCTGGCTGTTCTGCTTACCGGCGCGGGTGCTTTGGCAGCGCTTGCCAATGTTGGTGCCGGCCTGGTGGGCAACTCCGTCACCCTGACGGGCCCGGACGGCGCCACCGTCACTCTGTATTACCCGGATGCGTCGACCGTCGAGCGCCAGGCGCCGGACGGCTCCACAGCCACCGGCAGCTGGTCGGTGAACGGCCAGGACATCTGCACCACCTTCCCGGGTGAGGAGCAGGCCTGCGTGACCGTTTCCGACACGCCGCCGGCACCGGGTGCGTCCGGCGAAGTGGAAGGCGAAGGTGGCGTGACCACCTGGGCCGTGTCCGAAGGCAAGGCTTTCTGAGCCACCGCCTGACAGCAGACACTGAACGGCGGCATGCGCGGGATGCGGATGCCGCCGTTTTTGCGTTCAGACAGCGCTCGCGCGCCACGCAAGAGTGACGAACAGGGGTGCCGCAGGGGAACGCTACGTCACCCCCCGCTGACCGAAATCGGCCGCAGACTCACGGGCCGAAATGCTTGGCGATGGCCATTCCCAGCATGGGGCCGGCGACGGCTGCCACGATGATCGGGACCCAGAATTCGCCGAGTCCATAAAGTACGGCAGCGCCGAGCAAAAGGATCAGATTGATAAGGATCGAGCCCATTTGGGTTCCTTTCCTGCAACTTTGCGGGCTGACGTTAGGGCATGCTTGCCCCGCCGGGGGCGGCGTTGTCATCCTAGCCTGAAAACCCGCCCACCACCGGATCAAGAGCGAGGCACCATCGCCATGCCTGCACGGAAGATCAAGAAACTGCTTGTCGCCAATCGCAGCGAAATCGCGATCCGCGTCATGCGCGCGGCCGCCGAGCGCGGCATCGAGACCGTGGCCGTCTATTCTGAACAGGACCGGCTGGCGCTGCACCGCTTCAAGGCGGATGAGAGCTATCTGATCGGCGAAGGGCGCGGGCCCGTGGAGGCCTATCTCTCCATCGACGAAATGATCCGCGTGGCCCGCGAGGCGGGCGCTGATGCCGTGCATCCGGGCTATGGCTTTCTGTCCGAGCGGCCGGACTTCGTGGAAGCCTGCGAGAAGGCCGGGCTGATCTTCGTCGGTCCGCCGGCGGAAGTGATGACGCGCCTGGGCAACAAGGTGTCCGCCCGCAACCTGGCGGAACACGCGGGCGTGCCGGTGGTGCCTGCATCAGGCCCCCTGCCCGAGGACATGGAGGCGGTCAGGAAGATCGCCGATGAAATCGGCTATCCGATGATGCTGAAGGCCAGCTGGGGCGGCGGCGGGCGCGGCATGCGCCGGATCATGGAAGCCGGCGAGCTGGTGTCGCAGGTGCAGGCCGGGCGCAGCGAGGCGAAGGCCGCCTTTGGCAATGACGAGGTCTATCTCGAAAAGCTGGTGGAGCGGGCGCGGCACGTGGAAGTGCAGCTCTTGGGCGACAGCCACGGCAATGTCATCCACCTGTTCGAGCGTGACTGCTCGGTGCAGCGGCGCAACCAGAAAGTGGTGGAGCGGGCCCCCGCCCCCTATCTCGACGAAGCCCAGCGCATGGAAGTGTGCGAGGCGGCGCTGCGGCTGGCGCGGGCAGCTGACTATCAGAACGCAGGCACGGCCGAATTCCTGATGGATATGGATACGGGGGCGTTTTACTTCATCGAGGTGAACCCGCGCATCCAGGTGGAGCACACGGTGACAGAAGAAGTCACCGGCGTTGACGTGGTGAAGGCGCAGCTGGCGATTGCCGAAGGCGCGCGGATCGGCGACGGGCTGATCCCCGCGCAAGGCGAGGTGCGGCTGCACGGGCATGCCATGCAGTGCCGCATCACCACCGAGGACCCGGAGCAGAATTTCATCCCCGACCACGGGCGCATCCAGATCTATCGCGGCGCCAATGGCTTCGGCATCCGGCTTGATGGCGGCACGGCCTATTCGGGTGCGCTCATCACCCGCTATTATGACAGCCTGCTTGAGAAGGTGACGGCCTGGGCACCGACGCAGGAGGAATGCATCACCCGCATGCGCCGGGCGCTGGGGGAATTCCGCATTCGCGGGGTGCAGACCAATATCGTGTTCCTGGAGAACCTGATCGACCACCCGAAATTCCGGGCGCTTGATTACTCCACCCGCTTCATCGACGAGACGGCGGAGCTGTTTGCCTTTACGCCGCGCAAGGACCGGGCGACGCGGCTGTTGAGCTTCATCGGCAATGTGACGGTGAACGGCAATCCGGAGACCAAGGACGCTGCCCATACTGTGTCGCGCGCCTTCGTGCATCCGCCGCTGAGCAATCTAGCGACGCCGCCCCAGGGCACCAAGCAGGCGCTGGATGAGATGGGGCCGGAGAAATTCGCCCAGTGGATGCGCGCGCAGACACGGCTGCTTGTGACCGACACCACCATGCGGGACGCGCACCAGTCTTTGCTGGCGACGCGCATGCGCACCCATGACCTTGTGGCCATTGCGCCCTATATGGCGCGCGAAATGCCGGAGCTGTTATCGGTGGAATGCTGGGGCGGGGCCACCTTTGATGTGGCCATGCGCTTTTTGCACGAGGACCCGTGGTCGCGCCTGCACCAGCTGCGACAGGCGATGCCGAATGTGCTGACGCAGATGCTGCTGCGCTCGGCCAATGCGGTGGGCTACACGAATTATCCCGACAATGTGGTGACCTACTTCATCGACCGGGCAGCCAAAGCGGGCATTGACCTGTTCCGCGTGTTTGACTGCCTGAACGTGGCGGAGAACATGGTCCCGGCCATCGAGGAAGTGGCGAAGACGGGCAAGCTGTGCGAGGCGGCGATCTGCTATTCGGGCGACCTGACCAACCCCGCTGAAGACAAGTACACGCTCGACTATTACCTGGGGCTGGCGAAGCAGTTCGAGGCGGCGGGGGCGCATATTATCGGCATCAAGGACATGGCCGGGCTGTGCAAACCGGCGGCTGCGCGTGAGCTGGTGACGGCGCTGCGGAACGAGACCGACCTGCCGATCCACTTCCACACCCATGACACGTCGGGGGCTGCGGCTGCGAGCGTGCTGGCGGCGGCTGAAGCGGGCGTTGATGCGGTGGATGCGGCGATCGACTCGATGTCCGGCGTCACGTCGCAGCCCAATCTCGGCTCCATCGCCGCGGCCTTGCGCAACCAGGAGCGGGATACGGGGCTGGACCCGGACGCGATTATTGCTGTCACCACCTATTGGGAGCAGGTGCGCAAGCATTATGCGCCCTATGAAAGCGACATCCGCGCGGGCACGTCCGACGTTTATCGCCACGAGATCCCCGGTGGTCAGTACACGAATCTTCGCCAGCAGGCGAAGGCCATGGGGCTGGATCATCGCTGGCCGGAAGTGGCGACGGCCTATGCCGCCGTCAACAAGCTCTTGGGCAATATCGTGAAGGTGACCCCCTCCTCCAAGGTGGTGGGTGACCTTGCGCTCTACATGATGTCGTCGGGCCTCACCGTGGAAGATGTGCTGGACCCGGACAAGGAAATCGCCTTCCCCGAAAGCGTGGTGCAATTGTTGAACGGTGAGCTGGGCACGCCGCCGGGCGGCTTTCCCGATGACATCACGCAGAAAGTGCTGAAGGGCAAGGCGCCTATGACGGGCCGGCCCGGGGCGCATCTGCCGCCGGCGGATCTCGAAGCCGCGCGCGCCACGGCGGCGGAGGCTGCGGGAAGGGAGATCAGTGACGAGGACCTTGCGTCCTATCTCATGTATCCGAAGGTGTTCACCGATTTCGCCAGGCATGAGACGGATCATGGCGAGGTTGAGGTGCTGCCGACGCCGGTGTTCTTCACCGGCATGCAGGTGGGCGAGGAAATCTCCGTCCATATCGACAAGGGCAAGACGCTGGTGATCCGCTGCCTGGGCGTGTCGGAGGCCGACCAGGAGGGCTATCGCCGGGTGTTCTTCGAGCTGAACGGCCAGCCGCGGCAGGTGAAGGTGCTGGACACCCATCTGGCGGCGCCGGCACCGGAACGGCGCAAGGCGGAATCGGGCAATCCCACCCATGTGGGCGCACCTATGCCGGGACTTGTGGTGCAGATTTCGGTAAAACCGGGCGACTCAGTTAAAGCTGGGGAAACGCTCGTTGCGCTTGAAGCCATGAAGATGCAGACATCCGTTACCGCCGAGCGGGACGGGGTGATTGCGGAGGTTCTGGTGGAGCCGGGCATCACCATTGACGCCAAAGACCTGATATTGACCTTCGCGGATGCCTGACGCCCTTCTTGCCCCACAGCCCGACCTGATGGATGACGCACACACTCTTCTGAAGCAGGTCTGGGGGTTCGACCGTTTCCGGCCGGGGCAGGAAGAGATTGTGGCGGCGATCGTGGAAGGCCGCGACGTGCTGGCTATCATGCCGACGGGCGCGGGCAAGTCCCTGTGCTACCAGCTGCCCGCGCTGATGCGGCCGGGGCTGACGGTGGTGGTCTCCCCGCTCATCGCCCTGATGCGGGACCAGGTGGCAGCCTTGCAGGCCAATGGCGTGGCGGCGGGGGCGCTGACCTCGAACACGGACCCGCATGAGGCCGAAGCGATCTACCAGATGATCGACGCGGGCACTTTGAAGCTCCTGTTCATGGCGCCGGAGCGGCTGTCGGTCGCCGGGAGGCTGCTGCGGCGGGCCGGCATCTCCATGCTGGCGATCGACGAGGCCCATTGCGTGAGCCAGTGGGGGCACGATTTCCGGCCGGATTATCTGCGCATCGGCGAGCTGCGCGACGCGCTCAGGGCCGAGGGTGCCGAGGTGCAGATCACGGCGTTTACGGCGACGGCAGACGAAGAGACCCGCGGGGAGATTGCGTCAAAGCTGTTTTCGGACGCGCCGCAGGTGTTTCTCGGCGGGTTTGACCGGCCGAACCTGTTTCTGGCGTTCGAGCCCAAGGCGCAGGCGAAGACACAGGTGACGGATTTCGTGCTGCGGCATGAGGGCGAGGCGGGGATTGTCTATTGCTCGTCGCGCGCCAAGACCGAACAATTCGCCGAGCATCTGCAGAAGAAGGGCATTGAGGCGCTGGCCTATCACGCGGGGCTGGACGCGGAGACGCGGCAGGTGCGGCAGGACCGCTTCACCCGAGAGGACGGCATCGTCATCTGCGCGACGGTGGCGTTCGGCATGGGCATCGACAAGCCGGATGTGCGGTTTGTGGTGCATGCGGATCTGCCCAAGAGCATGGAAGCCTATTACCAGGAAGTGGGCCGCGCCGGGCGTGACGGGCTGCCGGCGGACACGCTGACGCTTTATGGCGTCGATGACATCAAGCTGCGGCGGCTGCAGATCGACGACAGCGACGCACCGGACGCGCGGCGGCGGGCGGATCACCAGCGGCTCAACGCGCTGTTGTCGCTGGCCGAGGCGCCGCGATGCCGGCGGCAGGTGCTGCTGGCGTTTTTCGGCGAGCGGGAGCATGAGCCCTGCGGCAATTGCGATCTGTGCAAATCACCGGTCGAGACCTTTGACGGCACCGAGGACGCACAGAAGGCGCTGTCGGCCATGGTGCGGACGGGGGAGCGGTTCGGGCTTGAGCACATCATCTCCATCCTGCGCGGCGAAGACACCGAGCGGGTGCGCGCCCTGCGGCACGATCAGCTGCCGACCTATGGCGTAGGCGCGCACTACGACAAGCATCAGTGGCGGGATCTCTGCCGCCAGCTCTATGCGCTGGGGCTGACCTCGGTGGACGCGCAATATGGCTCGTGGCTGGTGACGGAAGCCGGCTGGGCGGTGCTGAAGGCCGAGGCGCAGGTGGCGCTGCGGCATCCGCCTGCCAAACAGGCCCGCCGCGCCCGCGGATCAGGCAGCGCGGGCGCGACCGGACGGGGCGGCCGCAAGGCGCAGCCGCAGGTGGAGCTGTCTGAACGCGATATGGAGCTGCTGCGCGCGCTGAAGGAAAAACGCACCGACCTCGCCCAGGCGCAGAACGTGCCGGCCTATGTCATCTTCCCGGACAAGACACTGATCGAAATGGCCATGGTGCGGCCCTCCAATCTCGACCAGATGGCCGAGATCGGCGGCGTGGGCGCCCGGAAGCTCGAGAAATACGGGGCAGTGTTTTTGGACGTGGTGCTGAGCCACTAGGCGGCGGGCGCGACGGGCCTGATGGACCTGGCCTTCTTTGCCACGTCACTGGTGGCGGCCACGTCCAGCTCATAGGTCTTTTGCAGGTTGAGCCAGAATTCCGGGGTGGTGCCAAGAGCCTTGCCCAGCAGGATGGCCGTTTCGCCGGTGATGCCACGCTTGCCGGCAATGATTGATGTCAGCCGGTTGGCGGGCACACCAATATGCCTGGCAAGGGATGTGGCTGACAGGCCAAGCTCATCCAGAAAACCTTCCTTCAGCATTTCGCCAGGATGCATCGGTGTGCGTGCCATTGGTCCTATCCCTTGTGATAGTCGACGATCTCGACGTCATACGCGTCGCCTGCGTCCCACCGGAAACAGATGCGCCATTGCCGATCTATGCGGATCGAATGCTGGCCCCTGCGGTCTCCCTTCAGTGCCTCCAAGTGATTGCCCGGAGGAACTCGCAAGTCTTCCAGCACGTGAGCGGCATCAATGCGCCTCAGCTGCAGCATTGCCTTGTGTGACAGGGCGCCAAACTTCCGGCTTCGCTCGCCGAGATAGAGCTTTTCAGTTTCGCGGCTGCTGAAGCTTCTGATCGCCATTAAATCCGCCCGGTCGGTATGATGTACGTATCACGTACCGCCCTGGATTGCAACGCTCACACATGCTGATCGATCAGCACCGGGTTGCCGTCCGGGTCGAGGAGGGTGATGTGGGCGGGGCCTTGGGCTGACGGGTCGGTGTCTTCGGTCAGGGTGAGGCCCCCGGCCTTCAGCGCTTCCTGGATGTCGCGGATGTCGGTGAAGGTGTCGAGGGCGGTGCCGTTGCGGTCCCAGCCGGGATTGAAGGTGAGGATGTTCTTTTCGAACATGCCCTGGAACAGGCCGATGGTGGCGCTGTCATTCTGCAGGATGAGGAAGTTGTTGGCCTTATCGCCGCCGGTGACGGCGAAGCCGAGGGCCTCGTAAAACGCGCGGGACTTTTGCAAGTCCTTCACGGCGAGGCTGACGGAGAAATTTCCAAGCTGCATGGTGCGGGCTCCGACTAGTGTGTCCGCTGATGAGCCTGACGCCGGCCTGGTGGTGTTGCAAGCGGGCCGGGCGTGCGGTCGGGCGCCCGTTAACACCTTGTTAGCACTAAAATTCTGGACTTCCGGCATATCCCCATGGCACACGCGGGGTGTGCGACTTCGGGCTATTCAGCAAACGGATAGTCCGTATTCAAATTATGAAAAGACATCGGGGGATCAACGATGCGGAGTTCCTTCTCCGGCGCGTGTATTGCGCTATTGGCTTTACCGCTGCTGGCCACAGCACCTTCCCTTGCAGCAGATGCAGACCAGGATGCGGATGACGGCATCACGCTGCTGGGCGACCGCCTTCCCTTCAACACCGAGCTGATGGCTCACCTGACGGACCCGCAGGAAAACGTGGTGGGCGAAGTTCACTTCATCCTGCGCGCCAAGCAGTCCGGCGAGATCAAGCCGCTGTCGATCACCATTGGCGGCTTCTTCAACGGCACCTATCTGTTCGAGCGCACGGACACGGCGGGGAAGTACCCGATCCTCAGCCGCTTTCCCAATGTGCATGGCTCGGGCAACACCAATACCGAGGCGGTGATCAACTCCGCCGGCGTGGCGGGGCTCATCTCGGTGGGTGACTGGGTGACAGGCTATGCGCAGGCGGAATATTCGGAAACGAATTTCCGCGGCGATCAGGAAGACGTGCAGCTGCGCGAATACTTCGTGGTGGTGGGCAATCTGGACGAGTTCCCCGTCTATGCCGCGATCGGCCGCAAGTCCGTCGATTTCGGTGAGCAGTTCGGCTACAACCCGTTCACCCACACCATCAATCAGCATTTCTTCTGGACGCTGGCCGACGAGCCGGTGATCGAGCTTGGCTATGTGGGCGATGACTGGCGCGTGTCGGGCACCGTGGCCAATGGCGAGCGGATGCTGCGCGTGGGCATGACCAACAAGCGCGATGGCGGGCTCGGCACCAATTTCGCGGTGAAGGCGGAAAAGACCTTCACCTTCGACGAGGACCGCGCGCTGCGCGTTTCCGCCAGCTACCTGGATGACACGATCTACAACAGCAACTTCACCGCCCATACGGTGCAGGCGCTGAACCGTTTCGGCCCGCCCAACGCGCCGCGCCCGCCGCGCGTGCTGGTGACCGACAATGTGGGCCTGTGGGACGTGGCTGCGGAATACACCACCGACAGCTATGACCTGGCGGTGGAATACACCCGCTCGACAGAGCTGTGGCCGGCCACCTCCTATGACACCAATACGGGCGCGGAGCTGCCCGGTGCCCGGCACCTGTCGGCCGTGAGTGCCATGGGGCGCTACAAGACAGACCTGTTCGGCATCGCGACCGATTTCAGCGCTGTCTATTCCAAGTCGATCATCGGGCCGGACAATACCGAGTTCGACGAGCTGACCCAGCATGTGATCGGCATGGAGATGCACATCAACAAGTACATGGATATCGGCGCCGAGGTTGTGTTCAACAGCGGCTTCCAGCCTTTCGTCGGCATTCAGGATGTGTCGGATTCCGGCGTAGACAGCCAGGTGGGCATTGTCGGCCTGAAGCTGCGGCTGTAGCCGTCCCCCTGCCCCGTCGTTACGGGGTGCATGCTGACATGAAGAAGCCCCGGACCAGATTGCTGGTCCGGGGCTTTGCTTTGAAACCTGTCACATGGGTTGGGTGAGGGTTATGCCAGCGCGCAGCCTTCGATGGTGATGCGGTGCATGACGCGGCGCTGGCCCTGATAGTCGTTAAGCGCCCAGTGCCAGGTGGCCCGGTTGTCCCAGAAGGCGATGGAGCCGGGCTTCCACTGGAAGCGGTGGGTGTATTCGGGCCGGGCGCACTGGGCATAGAGATATTGCAACAGGGGATGGCTTTCCTCCTGCGTCCAACCCTCGATGCGCAGGGTGAAGGCGGGGTTCACGTATAGCGCCTTCTTGCCGGAGAGCGGATGGGTGACCACCATGGGGTGGATCACATCGGCCATCATGTCGGCCACGTCGGCATTGTTGATGCGGCCGTCGCCCTTGCTTTCATGGTCGCCCGCATCGGTGGCGGTGGCATAGGTCGTGGGGCCGGTGCCGAAGATGTGGGCGGCGGAATGGACGGCGTTGAGACCTTCGAGGGTTTTCTTCAGGCCGTCGCTGAGGCCGTCATAGGCGCGGTACATGGAGGCGAACATGGTGTCGCCGCCGCTGTCGGGCAGTTCGCGTGCGACGAGGATTGAGCCCATGGCGGGCTCGGCATCGTAGGAATGATCCGTGTGCCAGCCGCCGCCGATATTGTCCTTCTGGTCCACGTCCTTGGCGACCAGCGCGATCTCCGGATAGTCCGGGTGGGCTGCGAAGAACTTGTTGATGTCGATCTCGCCGAAGCGGCGGGCGAGGTCGATGTGATCCTGCTCGGAAATGCTCTGATCACGGAAGAAAATGAGGCCGTGCTCGGAAAAGGCTTCGTGAATGGCGTCGAACTGCGCGTTGCTGAGGCCGGCGGCGATGTCCACGCCGGTTACTTCAGCGCCGACGCCCTCCAGCGGGCGGATGCCCAGCTGGCTCATGTCTCGATACTCCCTGACGTCCCTTGCCGCCTTTTTGTTTCTGACCGCGACCGGTCGGGTGTGAATGGCGGATAGTTTTTATTGATGACACACATTAAATCACCGGAAGGCGCGCCTGACCAGCCGGAATTAGCCTGCCTAGGCGACGGCGCCTGAGCGGCAGCCGATGATTTGGGGAGATGACGCAGGGGCATTGCGCGATTTTCGCGGCGCAGCGCGCGGGCCCGGCCGGGCAAAAACTGTCCGGCCGGGCGGTTTGCGCGAGGTCAGGCGGGCTTTACCACAAGTTCGGTGCCGCGGCTTTCCACCACTTCGACACGGGCACCGGCGGCGAGGTCACTGCCGTCAGCGCTCCGGGCCAGCCACTGGGTATCGCCCAGGCGGACCTTGCCGCGACCGCCGGTGAAGGCTTCAACGACGGTGGCCGTCTGGCCGGTGGCGCGGGCACCGCGCTTGTTGAGCTCCGGGTGCTCGCTTGCGGCATAGGTGCTCTTGAGATAGCGCGGGCCGATCATCGCCGCGATGACGGTGAAGACCGCGAAGGCCGCAACCTGCCAGGCCGGGAAGGGATCGCCCAGCACCAGGACCAGCACGCCGGTGACCACGGCGCCCGCGGCGGGCCACAGCATGTGGGTGGTGGGCAGCACCACTTCCGCCGCGATGAGCGCGATGGCGAGCACGAACCAGCCCCAGAAGGGAATGCTGTCAATCAGCGTCACGAAGGGTTCCATCTATCGCCCTCCCCTAGCCGTTGCTCTTGGGCACGCTGGTGCCGGCCATGGACGTGCTGCCGCCAGCACCGCCGGGGCCCGACGTGCTCCCTCCGGTGCCGGGGCCGGCAATGCCCTTGAGCTCGGTGATGCCGGACAGGAGGCCGACAAGGCCCGCGGTCTCGGCGGGGATGATGACGGTCTTCTGGTGCTTGGCTTCGGCGAGCTTGCCGAAGGCTTCCACATAGCTCTGCGCCACGAAGTAGTTGACCGCCTGCACGTCGCCCTTGGCGATGGCCTCGCTCACCATTTCGGTGGCCTTGGCCTCGGCTTCGGCTTCACGCTCACGGGCCTCGGCGTCGCGGAAGGCAGCCTCGCGACGGCCCTCGGCCTCGAGGATGGCGGACTGCTTCTCACCTTCGGCGCGCAGGATGGCGGCGGACTTGTCGCCCTCGGCGGCGAGGATTTCGGCGCGCTTCTCACGCTCGGCCTTCATCTGCTTGGCCATGGCCTCGGTGATGTCGTGCGGCGGGGTGAGGTCCTTGATCTCCACGCGGGTGACCTTCACGCCCCAGGGATTGGTGGCAAGGTCGATGACGCGCAGGAGGCGCTCATTGATGGCGTCGCGATTGGAGAGGATCTCGTCGAGATCCATCGAGCCGAGCACGGTACGCACATTGGTGAGGGCGAGGTTGGAGATGGCGCGGTCGAGATTGGCCACCTCATAGGCGGCGCTGGCGGCATCCATCACCTGGATGAAGGCGACGGCGTCGGCGGTTACCTGGGCATTGTCGCGGGTGATGATGTCCTGGGACGGAATGTCGATCACCTGCTCCATCATGTTCATCTTGAGGCCGACACGGTCCATCACCGGCACCAGCAGCCAGAGGCCGGGTGTCAGGGTGCGCGTGTAGCGGCCGAAGCGCTCGACCGTGTATTCGAAGCCCTGGGGCACGATCTTGACGGAGTTGTAGACAAGCACCGCCGCGAGGACGAGCAGGACCAATCCGAAAAACAAAGATGCACTGAGCATGATTTCCTCCAGTCCAGACCTGTGATGGGCATCAGGGCCGGAAATATTGTGGGCGCGCGTTTGAGAAGAATCGCGCGGGCGGGAACATGCTGATCAGCATACTGCATATGGGGAGTATCAATATGACGGGCCAGCAAAATCGGGTGCGGGACATCCGATTTCGAAGGCCGGGTCATTTTCTGACACCGGGGGCGCGTCAGGCGACCAGATTGAGTGCTTTTCCTTCAAGGAACGCATCAATATTGGCGCGGGTGGTGACCAGGATACGCTGCATGGCCTCGCGGGTGTTGAAGGCCGAATGGGGGGTGATGACCACGTTTCGCAGGTGCAGCAGGACATGATCCGCCAGCAGGGTTTCGAGATTGTGGCGGCGCATATAGACCGAGCGGAGAAGCTCCGCCTCTTCGCGGATGGTGGGCTCCTCCGGCAGTACGTCCAGGCCGGCGCCAGCAAGCTTGCCGGTGGCGAGCGCCTTCAGGAGCGCGTTCACATCGACGAGGTTGCCGCGGGCGGTGTTGATGAGGACGGCGCCGTCTTTCATCTTGCCGAAGGCCGCGTCATCAATCATGCCGTCCGTATCCGGACCACCGGGAACGTGAAGGCTGACCACGTCGGCGCGGGCGAGGAGCTCATCCATCTCCACATAGTCGAAGCCCATGCTGCCGGCAGCGTCTTCGTCGGGCACGGCGTCATGGGCGATGACATGCATGCCGAAGCCCTTGGCGATGCGGATGGTGCACAGGCCGATATGGCCGGTGCCGACAATGCCTATGGTCTTGCCCATCAGATCAAAGCCCTGGAGGCCCTGCTGGCTGAAATCACCGCGCCGGGTGCGGTCGGTCGCTTCCACCATCTTGTGGGAGACCGCCAGCAGCAGGGCGAAGACGTGTTCGGCCACGGTGTTTTCGCCATAGGTGGGGACGGTGGCCACGGCGATGCCGCGCTGCTTGCAGACGGAGGTGTCGATATGGTCGAAGCCGGTGGACCGTGTGGCGATGAGCTTGAGGTTGGGCATGGCCGCAAGGGCGTCCGCATCGACGCGCGAATAGACGAAGGGGGAGATGATGTCCGCATCTGCATATGTCGCGGCGTTCTCGGCCTTCAGGCGCTCGGGCACGAAGACAAGCTCATGGGGCCCGGCGAGCGACTGGAGCGGCTCCCACTCCCATTCCTCGGTTTCGAAGATAACGATCTTCATTCGGCGGCCGCCTGATCCTGCGAGGTTTCAAGGGCCGCCTCGGCTTCGGCGACCGCGTGCTTGGTGCGGATGAAACTGTCCGGCGTGACGGACATGGAATCAATGCCGCATTCGACCAGGAAGCGGGCGAAGCTGGGCTTGTCGCTGGGTCCCTGCCCGCACAGCCCCACCTTGCGGTGATGCTTGTGGGCGGTGCCGATGACGCTTTCGATCATCCGTTTCACGGCCGGATTTTCCTCGTCGAAGAGATGGGCCAGCAGGCTTGAATCCCGGTCGACACCGAGGGTGAGCTGGGTCAAGTCGTTGGAGCCGATGGAGAAGCCGTCAAAGCGCTCGGAGAACTCGTCCGCCAAGATGACGTTGGAGGGCACTTCACACATGACATAGACGTCAAGCCCGTCGTCGCCGCGCACGAGGCCATGGGCGGCCATGGTGTCGAGCGTCTGGTCCGCTTCTTCCAGCGTGCGGCAGAAGGGGATCATCACAACCAAATTGGTGAAACCCATCTGTTTGCGGACCTTCGCCAACGCCTCGCATTCAAGGGCGAAGCCGTCCTTGTAATCATCCGCGTAGTAGCGGCTCGCACCACGCCAGCCGATCATCGGGTTTTCCTCATGGGGCTCGAACTGGCGGCCGCCGATCAGCTCGGCATATTCGTTGGTCTTGAAGTCGCTCATGCGGACGATGACGGGGTTGGGATATTGCGACGCCGCGAGGCGAGCGACGCCATAGGCCAGCGTGTCCACAAAATAGCGGGACTTGTCGGCATAGCCCTGGGTCATCTGCTCGATCTGCCTGCGGGCCTGCTTGTCCTTTACCTCGTCGAAGCGGGTGAGGGCCAGCGGGTGGATCTTGATGATGTTGTTGATGATGAATTCCATGCGGGCGAGGCCGATGCCGTCCGCAGGCAGGCGCCACCAGCGCAGGGCGGCGGACGGGGTTGCCATGTTGAGCATCACCCGGGTTTTCGTCTCCGGCAGGTCCTCAAGGCTCAGGGCTTCTGCCTTAACGTCGGCGATGCCCTCATAGATGCGGCCCTCATCGCCCTCGGCGCAGGAGACAGTCACCTCGGTGCCGGTCTTCAGTACTTTGGTGGCGTCATGGGTGCCGACGATGGCGGGCAGGCCGAGTTCGCGGCTGACGATGGCGGCGTGGCTGGTGCGGCCGCCATGGTCGGTCACGATGGCCGCGGCGCGCTTCATGATGGGCACCCAGTCCGGATCAGTGATGGTGGTGACCAGCACCGCGCCATCCTCAAACTTGTCGATGTCGTGGGGTGAGGCAAGATTGATGACCTTGCCGGTGGCAGCCCCCGCACCGACGGCAAGGCCCGTGGTGAGCTGCCTGCCCTTATTGGTGATGCTGAAGGTCTTGAGGTCGGTTGCCTCGGCGCGGGATTGGACGGTCTCCGGCCGCGCCTGGACGATGGCGAGTTCGCCGGTCTTGCCGTCCTTGGCCCATTCGATGTCCATCGGGCGGCCGTAGTGCTTCTCGATGGTGACGGCCCAGCGGGCGAGCGTCAGCACCTCGTCATTGGTGAGGGTGAACTGCGCGCGTTCGTCCGCCTTGGTGCGCAGCCATTTGGTGGGCTTGGCGCCGCCCTCGGCATAGACGAGCTTTTTCTCCTTGGTGCCCAGGGTGCGCTCGATGATGGGGGACAGGGTGTCGTCGTCCATCAGCGGCTTGAAGACCATGTATTCATCCGGGTCGGCGATGCCCTGCACCACCGCTTCCCCCAGGCCCCAGGCACCGGTGATGAGCACCACGTCCGGAAAGCCGGTCTCGGTGTCGATGGAGAACATGACGCCCGCCGCCCCGCGATCGGACCGCACCATGCGCTGCACGCCGACGGACAGGGCCACCTGGAGGTGATCGAAGCCGTTATTGTTGCGGTAGGTGATGGCGCGGTCGGTGAACAGGGATGCGTAACACTTGCGCACATGGTCGATGAGCGCGTCGCGGCCCCGGATGTTGAGATAGCTCTCCTGCTGACCGGCGAAGCTTGCCTCCGGCAGATCTTCCGCCGTGGCGGAGGAGCGGACGGCGACATCCGGCGTGCGCTTTCCTTCGCGGGCGCCGAGCTCGCGATAGGCCCCGGCGATGAGCTTTGCGAGGGCTGCCGGCATCTTTGCCTTGAGGAAGGCCTTGCGGATGGTCTTGCCGACGTCTGCCAGGTCTGCGCTGCCTTTCGCGAGCGCATCCGTCTGTTCACGGATGATCGCGTCGAGGTCGTTTTCAGCGACGAAGTGGCGGTAGGCATCCGCGGTTGTGGCGAAGCCGCCGGGGACGTCCACGCCCATGGCGGAGAGATTGGCAATCATTTCGCCCAGGGACGCGTTCTTGCCGCCGACGCGGGGCACATCCTCCACTCGGGCATCCTCGAGCCAAAGGATCATCTCTCCTTCGGGCAGAGGGGCATCGGCTTTTTTGGCGGCGCGCTTGGGTGCGGGCATGTGCGGCTCCTGAGGCAGGCTGGCTGCGGGATGGTCTCAGGGCACCAAAATTAGATGTCAGGGCCGTGACACAGCCAGTGGACTAGCCGTTTTTTGATCTGTCTCAAGGAGGACGTGCGGGATTACACCTTGCGGTGTTTCATCGAGATGAGCGTGGCGGGGATGACGCCCACCAGCGCCAGCACGCCGCCGATCACGAAGATCATGTGCAGCTCCAGGACATCACGCGGGATGGTGAGGAGCACGCCGAAGAGCGACAGGCCGAAGGAGGAGCCGATCTGCGCCACGAGGCGGCTCATGCCCGACGCCATGCCGAACTGGGTGGGCGGCACGGCGGTGGCGATGATGGAGGCAAGGGGCGGCATGGCGATGCCGTGGCCGACGCCCTGGAGCACAAGCCCCAGCAGCAGGATCGGCACGCTGACCATATAGACCCCGAAGGCCACCAGCAGCACGCCCGCGCCCTGCAGGAGCGCGCCTGAGACCGTTCCGAAGCGCTCACCATATTGGGTTGCAACGACGCCGCCGAAGGGGGAGGCGACGGTGAGGCTAAAGGTGCGGGTGAGCATGAGGACAGAGGCAATGGTGACGCCGTAGCCGAAGAAATCCATCAGCACCAGAGGCGTCGCCATCAGCGCGCCGAGATAGGACATCTGCAGGAAGAAATTGGAGGAGACGGGCGCGTTGAAGTTCCGCTGCAACAGCAGCGTGGGCGGCACCATGGGATCGGTGATGGTGGCTTCGTAGAGGAAGAAAATGGCGAGGCCGATAAAGCCCGCGATGCCGGTTGAAATCAGCAGCCAGTTGGGCACGCCCGGTTCGGCGAAGGCCCCGATGACAAAGAGCAGGCAGGACAGCGCGATGAGCAGGATGATGTTGCCCACGTGATCAAACCGGGCGGGCTGCTTTTCGGTTTCCGGCAGGACTTTCCACGCAAGGAAGACCGCGCCGAAGCCCGTGGCGGCCTGCAGGACAAAGACCGAGCGCCAGCCGAACAGCTCAACGAAGGGGCCGCCGAGAATGAGGCCGAGGGCGGCTGCCCCGGGCCCGCCCATGGACCACCAGCTGATGGCCTGGGTGCGGTGTTCGGGCGGATAGACATGGAACAGGATCGCCATGGCGGCCGGGCCGGTGCAGCCCGCCAGCACCATGGCGAGGATGCGAAAGGCAATGAGGGACCAGATGTCCCAGGCGATGATGCAGAGGCCCGCGAAGATGGTGGAGCCGAGCACGCCGTAGATATAGACGCGCCGGTGGCCGAACAGATCACCCAGCTTGCCGATGACGGGCAAGGCGGCAGCGGACACCAGCATGGGGGCCGACACCGTCCAGGCGGCGAAGGCCTCGCTTACATGCATTTCCTCGGCGATGAGGTTGAGCGCCACCGTGACGATGGTGAAGGGAAAGCCTGTGGCGATCATGCCGATCATGCCCGCCCACAGCACCTTGCGGGCCTGGGCCGGATCAAAGGCCGGCGGGATGTGGATCGTGTCGCTCATGCGCTGACGGTGTCATCCGCCTCCTGCGCCTTGAGAGCCTCGTCCGCCGTTGCGTCCGGGTGCTGAATGAAATGCGCCGTCAGGGCCGGGGCCTGCATGGGAATGAAATGGCTGAGGGACGGCAGCGACACGTCTCGCGCATTGGAGAATTCCTCATGCAGCCTGTCCCATGTGGGCGACAGGGAAAAATCCATCACCTCTTCCTCGCCCGGCGCACGGCCCCTGGCGCGCAGGATGGTGACCGGCGCGTCGATGGGCTTGAGGGTGCCGTAGAGGCAGCCATTTATGCTGCCGAGATAGACGGAGGCCTCCATGACCGGTGGGCAGGCGAGCTGATAGCCCTCCCCCTCCTCGGCCGGGCGGATGCCGTGGCGGCAATAGTCTTCCAGCGCCTCGGGCTTCCACAGGGAATAGGGGTGGCGGTCCTTGAAGCGGTCATACATTTCCTGCCAGCCGGTCCACGCGTCGCGGCGGCGGGCGACGGGGTGGGCCGCGGGATCGCCCGGGTCGGCCTTGCCGTCGGGTGAATAGCGGGCGGGGTCCATCATCACCGGGTCGATCAGCAGCAGGCGGTCGAACATGCCGGGATGGGCCAGCGCGACCTGGGACAGGCAATGGGCGCCCATGGAATGGCCGACGCCGATAGCATTGCTGAGGCCGAGATGCGCAACCAGCTCACCGATGTCCTTCGGTGGAATCGACCAGTCGAGCAGCAGGCCCTTCTTCTCGCTTTGGCCATGGCCGCGCATGTCCACCGCGATGATGCGGTGATGCTGCGGCAGGCGGGCCACCGTCTCGTCCCAGACGCGGGCGTGAAAGCCGGTTGCGTGGATCAGCAGGATCGGCTGGCCGTCGGGGCTACCCCACTCCCAGTAAGAGACGCAGGCATCTGTGCCCTGAAACAGGTGATGGGTCGGGTCGTGCGGCATGGAACTATACGGGGTTTGTGTGGGGAGAGCCGTCCGGGCCGGTGCGCGGGGCTTCTCCGGACGGGAGGAGCAATGGCGCGACCGGGACCCGGCCAAAGAGACGGGCGCCAGCTGGATGACGGCCCGTCACCTTGATTACCACGTTCGTGGAAGCCGCGGATAGGGCCCCGGGGCGTGAAATGAAAAGGGCGGTGCCGCGCTGGCACCGCCCTTCCCGTTCCGGTCAATGGCCTTGCGGCTGATCGCCGGCTTATTCGTAGACGAAAGCCTCGTCATCCAGGTCGATCAGCGGGAATTCCTTCTGCTCCGCCCAGTAGTCCTGGGTGTGCTGCCAGTCGCGCTTGGTGCCGCGCTTGGGCAGCAGATGCATGTTGCGCATGATGTAGCCGGGGTTGAAGTCTTCCGGGTCAATCCAGTCGAGGATCGGCATGTCCTTGTCTTCTTCGCGCAGGGCGACGGACACTTTCTTTGCGCCCTTCTGCTGCATGTGCTTGAGCAGGCGGCAGATGAAGTCGCCCACCATGTCCACGCGCAGGGTCCAGCTGGCGCGGAAGTAGCCGAAGATCCACGCCATGTTGGGCACGCCGGTGAACATCATGCCGCGATAGGTGACCGTGTCGTGGAAATCGACCGGCTTGCCGTTCACGGAGAAGGCGATGTCGCCCATGGAGCAGAGATTGAAGCCCGTGGCGGTGATGATGAGGTCGGCTTCCAGTTCCTCGCCGGACTTGGTGAGGATGCCCTTTTCGGTGAAGCGGTCGATCTCGTCGGTGACCATGGACGCCTTACCGGACTTGATGCCGGCGAAGAGATCCCCTTCCGGCACGAAGGCGACGCGCTGGCGCCAGGGGCGGTATTTCGGGGTGAAGTGCTTGTCGACGTCATAGCCTTCCGGCAGCAATTCCTTGACGTTGCCGATCAGTTCCTTGGCCACCACGTCCGGTTCCTCGGCGGAGCGGCGGGTCAGCTCGCCCTGCATGAAGAGCACCGAGCGGCGGGTGATCTCGTGGATCCAGCTCTCATCGATCTCCAGCATACGGAGGAAGTCGGCGACTTCGTTTTCATTGCGGCCGGGCACGAAATAAGTGGGCGAGCGCTGTAGCACGGTGATGTGCTCGCAATCGGGCGCCATGGCCGGGACAATGGTGGCCGTGGTGGCGCCGGAGCCGATGACGATCACCTTCTTGCCCTTGTAGTCGTAGTCTTCCGGCCAGGTCTGCGGGTGGATGATGTCGCCCTTGAACTTGTCCATGTCCGGCCATTCGGGCGTGTAGCCCTCCGAGTGGCGGTAATAGCCCTGGCACATCCACAGGAAGCCGCAGGTGAAGACGAGGTCTTCATTGGTGTCGGTGCGGGTGGCGTGGATGGTCCACAGCTTGGTCTCATCGGACCATTCAGCTGACAGGATGCGGTGCTTGTAGCGGATGTGGCGGGCGAGATCGTTCTCCTCGATCACTTCGCCCATATAGGTGCGAATCTCTTCCGCCGTGGCGATGGGCTTGCCGGTCCACGGCTTGAAACGGTAGCCGAAGGTATAAAGGTCGCTGTCCGAGCGGATGCCGGGATAGCGGTGCATCCACCAGGTGCCGCCGAAATCCTCCATGGCATCGAGCACGACAAAGCTGGTGCCGGGCATCTGGTCCTGCAGGTGATACGCCGCCCCGACGCCGGAAATGCCGGCGCCGACGATCAGCACGTCGAAATGTTCAGCGGCGCCGGATGTGGCTGTGGTTTTGTCCAGTGTGGCTGTATCGGGCATGATCTGTTCCCTCTTCTGGATATGGTTTTTACCTATGCGGACGCTGCGGCTTTTTGGGGTGCCGGGCGCCGTTCTGACGCTCACCCTGACCGATAATGACAAATTGTCAAATGACCTGAATCAAGCATGGCTGCCTTGTTTCCGGCGGCTTGTCGGGGATGCGCGGGGCTGGTAGGCGTTTGCCCCATGGACACGCTGACACTCCGCCGCCCCGACGACTGGCATGTGCATCTGCGCGACGGCGCAATGCTTGAATTTGCCGCTGATTTCACCGCCCGGCAGTTCGCCCGCGCCATTGTGATGCCCAACCTGTCGCCGCCGGTGACGACGGTTGCCGCCGCCCGGGCCTATCGGGACCGCATCCGTGCCGCGGTGCGGCCGGACCATGGCTTCACGCCGCTGATGACCGCCTATCTCACGGACGATATTTCGCCGGACGAGATCGCGGCGGGCTTCGAGGAAGGTGTGTTCACGGCCTGCAAGCTGTACCCGGCGAATGCGACCACCAATTCGGCCGCCGGCGTGACAGATGTGTTCAAGCTCGCCCATGTGTTCGAGCGCATGCAGGCGATCGGCATGCCGCTTCTGATCCACGGGGAAGTCGTGTCGCCGGACATCGACATCTTCGACCGGGAGAAGGTGTTTCTCGAGACGACGCTCGGGCCGGTGATGAAAGACTTCCCGGAGCTGCGGATCGTGCTGGAGCACATCACCACCGAGGACTCCGTCCAGTTCGTGGAAGCCGGCAGCGATAACATCGCCGCGACGATTACGGCGCATCACTTGCGCATCGACCGCAATGCCATGTTCGATGGCGGGATGCGGCCGCATGCCTATTGCCTGCCGGTGGCCAAGCGGCGGCTGCATCGGGAAGCGCTGCGCAAGGCGGCGGTCTCGGGCAATCCGAAATTCTTTCTCGGCACCGATACGGCACCGCACCAGAAACACGACAAGGAAAGCTCGTGCGGGTGTGCGGGTATTTTCAGCGCGCCGGTGGCGATTGAAAGCTATGCGCAGACCTTCGAGGAGATGGGCGCGCTCGACAGGCTTGAAGGATTTGCCTCGGAATTCGGCCCGCGCTTTTACAAGCTGCCGCTGAATGAAGGCACGATCACCCTGGAGCGCACCGGACACGCGGTGCCTGACGTGATGGAAGACGCGGATATCCGCATCGTGCCGTTTCATGCGGGCGAAACGCTGGCCTGGCGGCTGGTGGACTAGTCCTTACCGGCGGCGGACTAATCCCGCGCCGGGAGACACACCTATTGGCCTTGATAGTTCCGGGACGCGGTCTGTTGGCAGACAATGCGTGACGAACCTGATCGTTTGTCATTTGCAGGCCCGAGCACCATGAACCCTTTCAGGCAAGCGGAAGCCAAAGCCTTTCTGTCACAGGCCGTGCTGTGGACGCGCCGGCAGCCGCCGGGCCTGCTGAGTGCTGCGGAGGTGTGGAACCTGACGCTGCTGTGCCACTGCAATCTGGCGCGTTATCAGGACCTCGCCGAGATCCGCGGCATTTCCGAAAACACACTCCGCCGGCAGATGCGGTCCGCGCGTCTGAAGCTCGACGCGCGGACCAATCTGTTCGCCGTGGCCGAGGCGCTGCGGCGCGACCTCATTCCGCGGTTCAGCCGCTGGAAGCCGGGAGAGCGGCAGGCGGAAATCATCCTGTTCCCCGCCGCCTGATCTCAGGCGTGCCAGCGCGGCAAAGGGGTGCCGTTCTTCGCTTCGGCATCCTGCCGCGCCGTATCGATGGTATGACGCAGCATCTCGGCTGTGGTTGCCATGTCGAACTCCTCCGAGATGCGGATGAACAGGGCAAGCACGTCACGCATCTGCTCGGCGGCTTCGGTGGCTGATTTGGGCCACACATTGTCCGGGTCTTCGTCGAAGTCGAAGGATTGGGGGAGGTCAGGCGACGGCATCGCGCTTCTCCTTTCCGGTAGCGGCTGCAATGGCGGGGCGGCGTGTGTCGGCGGGCGCCTGATCGGGCAGCGGCACGAACACCTGGCCATCGATGCGGTTGAGGTCGCGCAGGCTGGCGGCCAGGCTTTCGGACACCGGGAAATAGCCCGCGATGAAACGCCCGTCCGGGAAGGACATGGTGGGACCGTAATAGGTGACGTCGAGGCCTGCGCCTTCCAGCGACTTCTCCGCGACGCGCTGATAGGTGACGAAGCTCAGCCGCTCGATGCCATGGCTGACCGCCCATTCGACATTGGCGATCAGCAGCATGGCGAACCAGCGGCGGTAGTCGGCGACCGGCAGGGAGACATCAACGCCGGTGCGCGAGCCCTCCGCGTCACGCGCCGAGCGCGGCAGGGGCACGGCCTGGGCAAGCTCCGGCCACAGGCTGGCCAGCATGTAGGGGCGGTCGCAGGTGATCATGCGGCTCTGGGCACGCACCTGGCCGGTGTCGTCGATGCCGACCAGGTAACGGGCGGCAAGCGTGTCGAACTCGTCGAACTCCATGTTGTCGAGCTCGGGCAGGGTCCACTTCGCGCCCTGCCGGTACAGCGCATGACGCAGCCGGTGCATGGAGGCGTGGATCTGTTCGTGGGGATAGGGGGCGGCGCAGGGACGCGCCAAGGCAAACTCGTAAATCATAGTCAGGCTCCGCAGTTGGAGCCTGACTATGATCAACAGGGGCGCATCAGGGAGCTACCAGAACCGGTAGTTTCCCTCGGCAATTCCCGTCTTGTGGGCGACAGAGGCTACTTCGACGCGGCTGGTGAGCTGCAATTTGCGGAAGATGTTCTTCTTGTGGAAGTGCACGCCGCTTTCGCTGATGCCGAGGATGCAGCTGATGGTCCAGTCATCCTTGCCGGCGGCGATCCAGCGCATGACCTCGCGCTCGCGCTTGGTGAGCTTGAAGGCCTTCAAGGTATCGCGTGACCAGTTGCGCACGCGCAGGACATGCATGGCGCTGGTCATGGCGTAGACCGCCATCACGTGTTCATCCGTGTCCGGCTTGTTTTCGCAGGCGACCGAGACGGCGCCTTCATAGCCGCCGCCGGTAATCAGCGGGGCGCTGATGCCGTAGCGCATGCCCGCGTCCCCCGCCTCGCCCATGAAGCGTTTCTGGGCGCGTGTTTCGACCGGGCAATCGGACCAGATGAAGGGGAGGTTGTGCACCGTCGAGTGTGCAACCACAGGATCATGGCTGTGCAGGCCGCCATAATAGGCTTCCAGCCAGTCATCATCGTAGCTCGAGCTTTCCACCAGGTGTTCGTTCACCCGGTCCGCATCGCGGGCGCGGACGCCGTACATATGCTTGTCGAAGCCCAGTTCTTCGATCGACCTGGCCCATGTCGCGATCTCACCGCCGGTCTCGGCGGCGGCGCTCAGGTCGTCAAGGTAGTCTGCAAACATGAACAGTCCTTAACCTTGTTGCCGGTGCCAAAGGGTCCGATGAGACAGCGTTCAAGTCAATAACCGCATGAGGTCAAAGGAATTAGGGATGGCGGACGATCTGCACAGAAGTCCGGTGCCTGAGCGATGGGGACGATCGGCAAACTTTCCTAGATAGGCGGGGTCGAACCGAACCACCTGTCCTGACAATCTGGAGGTTTTCCATGGAACAGGCATATCTCTATCTCGTCCTCAGCGGTGCACTGACCATCCTGCTCTGGACCCCGTACATCCTGGCCCGCGTCTTCGTCTGGGGCCTGCCGACCTTTCTGCACAATTACCCGGAGAACTACCCGGCGCAGGAACCCGAGCCGCCGCTGTGGGCGCAGCGTGCCCAGCGGGCGCATCTGAACATGGTCGAGACCATGCCCGCCTTCATCGCTGTCGTGGTGGGTGCCGGCTTCATTGCCGATGCGTCCGCGTATGCCACCATCGGCGCGCTGGCGCAGGTGTTCTTCTTCGCACGCATTGCTCACGCGGTCGTGTACACGCTTGCTATTCCGGGTCTGCGTACGCCGGTTTATCTCGTGTCGTGGGCAGCCGTGCTGGGGATCGCCGCGCAGGCCATCTGACACCGATGCCGTTCATGGATTGCCGGGAGGCGCGGCTGCTGGCCTGCCTCCCGGCGGTCTTCACGATACTTAAGACTTATTCGCGCACCATCCGCATGCGCGGGGGCGCCCTTTACTCATCCGGGCGCGGACAGGTGATACATGGATAATCTCAGCGAAATTCTCTCCGTCACCAAGGTTAAGAGCAGCCTGTATTTCCGCACGGCCTTCACCGCGCCCTGGGGTGTGACGGTGCCGTCGTTCAACCATGTGGCGCGGTTTCACTATGTCTCCAAGGGCCAGTGCTGGGTGCGCGTGGACGGGGAAAGTGATCCGCAATGCCTGGAACAGGGCGACCTTGTGGTGGTGCCGCTCGGCCGCGCGCACACCCTCTCCGACACGCCGGACCGCAAGCCCACCGCGCTGGACCGGTTGGTGGAGGAAGCGAAATATGAAGGCGACGGCTGCCTTGTCTATGGCGGGCCGGAAACGCAGGCGCCGACGGCGCTGATCTGCGGACACTTTGAATATGCCGACGAAATCCTCAATCCGCTGCTGCGGCAGCTGCCGCCGGCGATCGTCCTGCGGCGCACCCTGATCGGCGATGTGGAATGGCTGGATGAGGGGCTGCTGTTCCTCTCCAAGGAAATCGACGGCGACCGGCCGGGGCGTGACGCACTGGTGCAGCGGATCTCGGAAATCCTGCTGATCCAGGTGCTGCGGCAATATCTTGAGCATGCGCCTGAAGGCTCGACGCCGGTGAGCGCGCTCAGGGATCCGCGCCTAGCACGGGCGCTGGAAGTGATGCATCACCGGCCGGAGGACCGCTGGACGGTAGCGTCGCTGGCAGCCGAGGCCGGCATGTCGCGCACGGCCTTTGCCGGGCGGTTCCAGCAATTGATGGGGCTTGCGCCGCTTGAATATCTGACCGACTGGCGCCTGCGGAAGGCAACCAAATTGCTGCGCGAGACGGGGTCGCCCGTGCGGGTGATCGCCTATCAGTGCGGCTATGAATCAGAAGCGGCCTTTGCGCGCGCCTTCAAGAAACGCTTCGGCGTGTCGCCCGGCGAATACCGCCGCACCCACCTGCCCGCCCAGCAGCACTAGCCGGCAGCGGCAGTCCGCCCTTCCCGTCAGGTGCCGATCACCCATTTGATCAGCAGGCCGACGATCGAGATGGTGGCGACGCCTGCCATCCACAGCAGGACGAACCATCCGATTTCACGCCAGCCGGTGCGCTCGACGGGTCTGCCAGGTGGGGTTTCCCTGCGGGCAGACATCAGTGATAGCCCGCCTCGGGGTCGATCTTGCCGCGGAACACCCAATAGGAATAGGCCGTATAGCCCAGGATGAGCGGCAGCAGGATAACCGCGCCCACCAGCATGAAGGCGAGGCTTGCATCCGGCGCTGCGGCCTCGTGAATGGTGATGGCGCGCGGCACGATGTAAGGCGCGAGCCCGATACCAAGGCCCGCGAAACACAGGCCGAACAGGCTGATGGCCGCCGGGAACGGCACCCGGTCGCGGCGGGTGAGCAGGCCCCAGGCCAGAAGCCCGGCTGCCATGGCCGTGAGTGTGGGCACCGGCAGCACCAGCATGACCTGCGGGAAGGAGAACCAGCGCGCGGCGATCTCCGGCGACAGGAAGGGCGTCCACAGGCTCACCACGGCAACAAAGACGAGGGTGGCGAGACCGGCGGTGCGGGCAAAGCCATAGGCCTTGTCGCGCAGGGGACCATCCGTCTTGAGGATCAGCCATGTGGCGCCGAGCAGCACGTAGCCCGCGCACAGGGCAACGCCGCAGGTGAGCGTGAAGGGGGTGAGCCAATCCCACCAGCCGCCAGCATAGGCACGGCCCTCGACCTCGATGCCTTGCACGAAGGTGCCGAGCACGATGCCCTGCATGAAGGTGGCAAGCAGGGACCCCGTGTGGAAGGAAAGGTCCCAGTATTTCTCGTGGCCGGGATCACGCCAGCGGAACTCGAAGGCGACGCCGCGGAAGACGAGCGCCAGGATCATGACGATGAAGGGCGCATAAAGCGCAGGCATGACCACCGCATAGGCCAGGGGGAAGGCTGCGAACAGTCCGCCGCCGCCGAGCACCAGCCATGTCTCGTTGCCGTCCCAGACGGGGGCGACGGTGTTCATGGCGAGGCTGCGTTCATCGCCCCTGGCGAGAAAGGGAAACAGAAGGCCGATGCCGAGGTCGAAGCCATCGAGGATGATGTAGATGAAGATGGCAAGTGCCAGAAGGCCGGCCCAGATGAGTGGCAAGTCGAGCATGTGCTGGCTCCCTAATCCGCCGGAATGGCATCGGGCCGCAGGGCGGCAGCGGGCGTTGTGCCCGCGGCGCGCTGGGGCTTGCCCTTGTCAGGCCCCTCGCCGCCTGCATCCGCCGGGGCGCGGTTCATCATCTTGAGGATGTAAAGCGTCCCCGCCCCGAAGAGCAGGAAGTAGACGACGATGAAGGCCAGCAGCGAGGCGGCGACCGCGGGCGCATCGATGGGGGCAACGCTCTCAGCCGTGCGGAGCAGGCCATAGACGGTGTAGGGCTGGCGGCCTACCTCGGTGGTGACCCAGCCTGCGAGCACGGCGATGAACCCGGCCGGGCCCATGAGCAGCGCCAGGCGCTGGAACAGGCGCGCGTCATAGAGCGTGCCGCGCCAGCGCAGATAGAGGCTGACCGCGCCGACCAATGCCATCAGCATGCCGATGGCGACCATGATGCGGAAGCTCCAGAAGACAATGGCGACAGGAGGCCGATCTTCCTTGGGCACATCCTTGAGGCCGGGGGTCTCGCCGTCCCATGCATGGGTGAGGATGAGGGCCGACAGGCCGGGGATGCCGATCTCGTAGCGGTTTTCCTCCGCCACCTCGTCGGGCAGGGCGAAGAGAATGAGCGGGGCTCCGGTCTGGCGCTTCCAATGGCCTTCCATGGCGGCGACCTTGACGGGCTGGTGCTCGAGCGTGTTGAGGCCGTGGAAGTCGCCGGCGACGATCTGGATTGGGGCGACGATGGCGGCCATCCACATGGCCATGGAGAACATGCGGCGCGCGTCACGGTTGGCGCAGTCGCGCAGCAGGTGCAGCGCCCCCACCGCCCCCACCACGAAAGCCGTGGTGAGATAGGCGGCGAGCACCATGTGCACCAGCCGGTAGAGAAAGGACGGGTTGAAGACGATGGCCAGCCAATCCACCGGCACGAACTGGCCCACCTCGTTGATGGCATAGCCCGTGGGCGTCTGCATCCAGGAATTGACCGACAGGATCCAGGTGGCTGACAGGAGGGTGCCGAAGGCCACCATGGCCGTGGCGACCAGATGCAGGCTCTTCGAGACCCGGCCCATGCCGAACAGCATGACGCCGAGGAAGCCCGCTTCAAGGAAGAAGGCGGTGAGCACCTCATAGGCCATGAGCGGGCCGATGACCGGACCGGCCTTGTCGGAGAAGACACTCCAGTTGGTGCCGAACTGGTAGGACATGACGATGCCCGAGACCACGCCCATGCCGAAGGCGACGGCGAAGATCTTCATCCAGTATTTGAACAGGCGCAGATAGCTGTCATCGCCGGTGCGCAGCCACAGGGCTTCGAGCACCAGCAGGTAGCTGGCGAGCCCGATGGAAAAAGCCGGGAAGATGATGTGGAAGGACACGGTGAAGGCAAACTGTGCCCGCGCCAGTGTGAGGGCGTCCAGGAACTCGGGCATAGGGGCCGGCCTCCGGTTCTGACGGATCAGCGTCTGGTGATGATCTCACCATCTGTCGTGATCACATACAACCGGCGGGCTATCGGGCGCGAGGCCGCGGGATGTCACATGTGCGCTTCGACCGCAGGGGGGCTGGCGCGGAACAATAAGGGCTCAGGCGGCTTACCCCTTGAATGCATCACCATCATATGGAGGTTGCCATGCGTATTCTCGTGGCCGGCGCCAATGGCGCCATCGGACAATTGCTGCTCGACCGGCTGGTGCTGAACGGGCACGACGTGGCGGGCGGGGTGCGTACGCCGGAGCAATTTTCCGCCGTCAATGCGCGCAATGCCAAGGCGGTGAAGCTGGACCTGACCTGCCCGGAGGATTTCGCGTCGGCGCTTGAAGGCCGGGACGCTGTGATTTTCGTTGCCGGATCAGGCGGCAAGGCCGTTGAGGACGTGGACCGGGACGGGGCAATCCGCCTGATCGACGCCACCAAGGCGGCCGGTATTCCGCGCTTCATTCTTCTGAGCTCGGTCTATGCGGACCGGCCCGAGGAAGGGCCGGAGAAAATCCGCCCCTATCTGCGCGCCAAGCATGAAGCGGACCTGCACATGCAGGACAGCGGGCTTGATTTCACCATCGTGCGGCCGGGCACGCTCACCAATGAGCAGCCGCAGGACCATATCGAGATCGGCACCCATCTGGCTGACGACGGCGGCAGCATTCCGCGCGCCGACGTGGCCAGCACACTGGCTTGTGTTCTGGAGACGCCGGGCTCGGTGGGCGCGACGTTTGAGATCATCAGCGGCCCGAAGCTCGTGTCGGACGCGCTGGCGGATGCCTTCGAGGACCCGGCAAAGCTGGGGCGCACTTCAAAAGGGTAGCGCCCCCCAGCCTTACATGCCGTAGCGCTTGATCACCATCTTGCCGAGGGTCATCAGGTGGACCTGGTCGGGGCCATCGGCCTGGCGGCACCAGCGGGCGTAATTGTAGTGCTCCGCCATCGGATAATCCTCGGTGAGGCCGCCGGCGCCGTGCATCTGCATGCAGCGGTCGATGACCGTCTGGATCATGATGGGCACCTGGGTCTTGGTGGCGGCGATGAGGTCGCGGCTCTCCTGGGCACCCTTCTCGTCCATGGACTGGGCGGTGCGGTGCACCAGCAGGCGCGCCATCTCAATCTCGGAAAACGACTTGGCGATCTCTTCGCGCACCGATTGATGCTTGGCGAGGGGACGGCCGAAGGTCTGGCGGTTGAGGACGCGCTTGCAGGCGAGCTCCAGCGCGCGCTGACCCGCTCCGATGAGGCGCATGCAATGATGCATGCGGCCCGGGCCGAGGCGGCCCTGGGCGATCTCGAAGCCGCGCCCCTCCCCCAGCAGCACATTGTCGAGCGGCACACGGACATTCTCGAACACAATCTCCGCGTGGCCGAGGGGGGCGTCGTCATAGCCCAGTGTCGTCAGCGGACGGATGAGGGTGATGCCCGGGGTGTCCTTGGGCACCAGCACCTGGGTCTGCTGCTTGTGGCGGTTGGCATTGTCCGGGTCGGACTTGCCCATGACGATGAAGATCTTGGTGCGCTCATACATGGCGTTGGTGATGAACCATTTGCGCCCGTTGAGAACCCACTCATCGCCTTCCTTTCGGATCGAGAACTGGATGTTGGTGGCGTCGCTCGACGCCACGTCCGGCTCGGTCATGGCGTAGGACGAGCGGATCTCACCGGCGAGCAGCGGCTTGAGCCACTGCTCCTGCTGCGCCGGCGTGGCGTATTTCATGAAGACTTCCATGTTGCCGGTGTCCGGCGCGTTGCAGTTGAATACTTCCGGTGCCCAGATGACGCGGCCCATGATCTCGGCCAGCGGGGCGTAATCGAAATTGCTGATGCCGCCATGGTCTGAATATTGGGCGAAGTCCGGCGGCACGAAGAGGTTCCACAGGCCCTCGGCGCGGGCCCTGGCTTTCAACTCGTCCATCAGCGGCACGGGGGCGAAGCGGTTATCTGCTTCCGCCAGCGCCTGCGCGTAGGCATGCTCGTTGGGATAGACATGCGCGTCCATGAAGGCGCGCAGGCGGTCCTGCAATTCGAGGGATTTGGCGCTGTAGCTGTACATGATGGGCGGCCCGTCAATTGGAGGATGGGGAGAGGTGTTTCACCCCCATTTGTCTCAACCGCCGGGCCGCCGTCAATCATGCGGCGTGAGGCAGTGCCAAAAGCTCGCGCCCTGCGGGCTCAGGCCAGCCAGTCTTCGGCACCATGATCCGTTATCAGGTCCACGCCGCCATTCAGCATACGGAAGAACATGTTATCGCCGCGCTCGGTCTGGGTGACCATGACGGCGGCGAAATAGGCGGTGAGGAACAGCTGATAGGCGCCGATGACATAGTGCTTCTGAAGCATGTCGTCGGCATAGTCAGCGACGCCCTGCCGGGCCAGCTCGGCCTTGTAGAGCGCGATGATTTCGTCGCCATGGGTGCGGCGTTCTTCCGCCGTCAGCGCGCCGGCGACGAAGTAGCCGAGGTCGGCGGCGGGTGGGCCGTAGGCGAAACACTGCCAGTCCACCACGGTGATGGGGGCGCCGCCCTTGTCGCTGGCGAACATCATGTTGTCGGGGCGGAAATCCGCGTGGATGAGGGCGCGCGGGCCGCCATGGCGCAGCTCGCCATAGGCTTCCATGCTGGTACTGAGATGCTTGCCGATATGGCGGGCAGCGTCGCTGACGCGGTCGCCATAGCGCTCGACGAACTGATCCCACACCACGGGGAACATTTCCGGCGGCACGGATTGCGGCGCGTTCTCCGTTTCCATCACCCAGGGGCGCTCGTTGAGGCTGTCGTCGTTCCAATAGGCGGCATTGAGCTTGGCGGATTCCGCGGCGACGAGTTTTGCCTGATCGAGAGTGACGCCGGCCAGCTGGTCCCCCTGCTCGGCGGGAGACAGATCGCCCATGATGAGGACAAAGTCGTGGCTTTCCTCATCCACGTCGGCGAAGTAGCAGGTGGGCGTGGCGATGCGGGCCGTGGCCTGGAGCTCGTTGTAGAACTTCACCTCGCGATAGTAGTTCCACAAGGCAACGCCGGTGGCGCGGCTGGCTTCACCATCCGCCGGAAACTTGCCGACAAGCGTGGTGGGTGCGTCGGCCGGGGCGCTGTCATAGGTCAGGGTAAAGCGGACGCAGTCCCCGATCTGACCGGTGCCGACCGGCCTGGTGGTGAAGTCCTTCACCTTTGCGTCAATGCCGCGGCGGGCGAGTGCCGCGCTGAGCCAGGGCGCATCGATCTTGCGCCAGTCGCGGATATCGAGGGTCATCACTTGCCCTCCGCGGGCGGTGTCAGCAGGTCGCCGAGACCGGTTGCGTCATGGCGGCCGAGCAGCAATTGCTCGACGATGCCCGCGCCCTTGACGGTGGTGCCGCCGATATCGAGTTCGACCGATGACAGGCCCTGCTGGTGCATCCACAGGGGGTTGCCTTCGTCCGCGTCGGTGGAGGCGAATTGCTCGTGCTCCACTTTCAGCTCGCCGAGATCACGCCCATGGCCCCAGACCGGGTGGGTGTAGCCGAGGCCGGACATGAAGAAGCGGCTCTTGATCTCATACCGCAGCTGCGCGTCGCCGCCCTCGCCTTTCAGGTCCACGGTCAGCGCATTGATGCGGCGGGTGCCGGGGGCGAAGGTGATGTCGAACTCGACGTCTTCGTAATGGTGCCGTTCATCGCCGATGCCTTCGATCACCGCGCTGCGGTTCCACGGGCGGCCATATTCATCATCATTGGTGTGGGCGAAGACGACGTGGTTCTGGAAATTGGCGGGCGACCAGACCCAGAAGAACTGGGTGAAGTTGCCATCGGCCGGTGGCTGACTGTCCGGCGCGCCGACCGGGCGGATGCCCCAGCTGCGGTCGCGGGTGCCCCACCAGCTGTCCGGCGACAGCTCGAGGCGCTCGCCCGCCACCGTGAGATGGCCGGACCAGCCGACATTCTGGGTGAGGCGGGTGTAATCCATGAAGGCGCGCGAGCCGAGGCGCTTGATGAAGCGGGGTTCCTCGATGGGGGCGTGGCGGACGTGGAAGGTGACGTCACCGGAAATACTGCCGTCGTTCTCGGCGATTGTGATGCGCACCTGTTCGAGCGGCTTGATGATCTCAAGGGCAATCGGCCCGACCTCAAGCACGGCGCGGTCGTGCTTCATGTGGCGGGAGGCGCGCAGCACATGCTGGACGCCATCCTTCACCACGCTGACCGAGGCATCCATGATGTCGAGCTGCGGGTAGAGGCCGAAGGCGATGGCGAAGAAGATGGAGCCGTCGGCGGTGTAGCCGTTGAAGAAATAGCGGTCATAGAAATTGCGGTCCGTGCCGGCGAACGCCATCGGCTCCGGTGTCTGGTGAAACGGATACTCGTCTGCTCCGGTGAGCATGGTGGATCTCCCTGTCGTGTTTTTTATGCAGGCGGGGTGTTGGGGCCTAGAGGCCGAAGCGCTGTGGGTTGTCGCGGATCAGGCGTTCGAGCTTGGGCAGGCCCTTGCGGATGCCCTTGCGCAGCTGGGTGCCGAGCAGCCAGCCGATGGGAAAGACGCCATCGACCCGGCCGCGCCACTCGAAGGTGCAGTGCTCGCCCCGGTCGATGACCCGGTAGTCTTCCACCGCGGCGCGCACGGGGAAGGAGGAGCGGTCGAAGCGGAAGGCCATGCGGCGGCCCTCGTCCCAGGCGAAGAAGGTCTCCTGCACTTCCATGCGGTCGATCTCGACGGTGCGGGTGGTGCCGATGCCGAAGGGCTGCGGGCTCGTCCAGGTGACCCGGCTGATGGGCAGCCACTCGCTCCAGGCAGGGCCATCCACCATGGCGGCCCAGACCGCGCGCGCGGGCACGTTCAGATCATAGGTCAGCGGCGCTGCGGCGCCTGCCAGAAATTCCTCGCCGACGGGGCGGTGCTCCTTGAGCTTTCGGGCCATCCTGTTTTCTCCTGCCTGTTGCCGCCCCGTTTGCCTTTGTGGCTTTCGCCTTACCGGTTCTCGCCGGTGTTGCGCGGGCGGCCTTGTTGTCCGTGGACTGATTTTTTGAAATGTCTTGCCCGGAAGCAGCGCGGACGCGCGCGAAGACGGGCTTCAACGGGATCTTCATGCGGTAGACGCTTTGCAGCATGGGCTGCAGCATGCATTCCGCCGAGGCTTCACCGGTCAGGTGGCCTGCATCCTCCAGCATGACGACACCGTGGATACCGGCCCAACCGAGATTGCACAGCATGGCGGGGTCATCGTCGCGGCCCGCCTCTGCCAGATAGGCGGAGATGACCTCGATGCAGGTTTCGCCCAGGCGCTGGCGGGCGGCATCGAAATCCGGGGCCGTGGCGACCGGGTCATGCTCCACCATGAACATCAGGCGGTAATCGGCGAGGTTGGACAGGGTCCAGGCGACGTCGGCCTGAATGAGGGCGACGAGCTTTGCTTCCGCATTGCCCCTTGTGGCGGTGACGGCGTCGCGGATCGTCTCACGCAGGGCGTCGAAGCACAGGGCGCGGGCGGAGGCGAGCAGGCCGCTCTTGCTGCTGAAATAGCGGTAGACCAGCGTGTGGCTGACCGACAGGCGATCAGCCACGGCGCGCATGGTGACGGCGCGCACACCGCCCTCGCGATACAGCGCCAGTGCTGCCGCCGCGTAGTCGCGGCGGGTTTCCACAAGCTCTTGATCTGACAGGGTCGGCATCGGCATGGCGATCATTTAACGCTGGTAAATGATCGCCGTCAATCACCCGGGCCCCCGCCGGCGCAGGGCGCGGCGGGCCGGGCGGTAAAGACGCGTAAGTGCCGAGGGGCTCTAGCCGAGGCTCATGCCGCCATCGACGGCAAGGGTCTGGCCGTTGACATAGGCGGCAAGAGGGGACGCGAGGAACAGGGCGGCACCGGCCATGTCTTCCGGCGTGCCCATGCGGCGGGCGGGAATGGCGCGCAGCGCGCCCTCGCGGCGCTTTTCGTTTTCCGTCGTCACCTTGGTGAGCTTGGTATCCACAAGACCCGGCGCGATGCCGTTGACGCGGATGCCTTCTCCCGCCCAGGCCGCGCCGAGGGTGCGGCACAGGCCGACGGCGCCGGTCTTGGACGCCGCATAGGCCGGATTGCCGATGGCGGTGCCGAAAGCAACGATGGAGCTGACAATGATGAGCGAACCCTTGCTCCTGGCCAGCAGGGGATGGAACTTGGTGGAGGCGTGCATCACCGAATTGATATTCACGTCCATCACGTGGTTCCAGCCGTCGCGCTCAAACTCCTTGCGGCCGTACTGGACCGTGCCCTGGCACAGGACCAGCACATCGAGCGAGGCGAAGGGCGGCGCATAGGCGTCGAGCGCATTGAAATCGGTCATGTCCATGCAGGCATAGTGCAGACCGGTGAGGTCAGAGCCCTCCTCGCCTGCATAATCAGCGGCGCTGGGGCGGGTGCCCCACACATGCACCTCGGCACCCCTCGCCCTGAAGGCATGGGCGATGCCATTGCCGATGCCGCTTGACCCGCCGACCACCAGCACCGTCTTGCCGCTGAAGTCCAGGTCGCTCATTGCATCCTCCCCTGCCCGCTCAGTGGCGGGCATTCACTTTGTTGCTGTCACTTTTTTGATCCGGCACCGCGTCTGCGCTGTCAACGGCGAAGAGGGCACACGCAGAACAGGTGGTGAAAATGACCGGGGCCTGACGAAATTTGCGCAGCGGAAACGGGGCCCTCTACCCATGGTTGTTTGTTTGACGTCACATCACTCTGCGGGAATTTAAACAATTCTTGAGGCTCCGGCCCGATAGTGAACAGCAAGGCGGGGGCGCTTTACCACGACGGATCGATCTGGAATCGCGTGCCCGCAGCTTTGTGACCGCCACAGGCCCAGCTGAAGGTGACTGCAATGACCGACCGTATTCATTCCTGGCTCGTGCCCGGGCTCTTCGCCGCCGGCGCTGCCCTTGCCATGCCGCCTGCCATTGCCCAGGAAGCCGCCACCGACCCCGCCGCCCTGACAGACGGGGAAGTCGCCGAGGGAGATGAGGCCCTGGAACTCGAACTGGCGGCCGTTGAGCCGGCAGCCCCCTTGCCGCCGACGGCGCAGGACGTGACGCCGGACGTGATCGCCAGCCTGCGCGACTTCATCAACACGGAGATCGTGCGCGCGTCGATCGTCAATCAGAACCGCAAGTATGCGGGCATGACGGAAAGCCGGATCCTCGAGCTGGACGACAAGTGGCGCGCGGAACGCAAGTCCGACGACCAGCCGCTGATCTCCGCCACGCTGACCAACCCGCTGTCGTCCTACCTCACGCGCGTGCAGGCCCACAATGTCGGTCTGTATACGGAGATGTTCGTGATGGATGCCAACGGCCTGAATGTCGGCCAGAGCAACATTACCTCCGACTACTGGCAGGGCGACGAGGCGAAGTTCCAGAAGACCTATCCGGCGGGTCCGGATGCGGTGTTCGTGGATGAGCCGGAATTCGACGACGAGATGGGCATCTGGCGCATCCAGGTCAACATGGCGATCGCGGACGAGACCGGGTCGCAGGCAATTGGTGCCGTCACTGTCGAGCTCAATCTTTCCGAGCTCCAGCGCCGGCAGCAGATGGGCACACTTTAGGGACGGGGCCTGATCAACATGTCTTTCAATGCACTCATGCAGAAGTTCAACGACACCTCAATCAAGCTGAAGCTGCTTTCGGCGCTCGGTGTCATCGTTGCCATCAACCTGGTGATCGGTGCCGTCATCCTGAGCGCTGTGACCGGCGCCCGCTCGACGCTGGAAGCGTTCGAGGAGATGTCGGAAACGACGACGGCCATCATCCGGCTGGAGGAAAAGGCCGTTGAGGCCCATGGCCACATGGCCGCGTTCCTCAATTCGGGTGACCTGGAAAGCCGTGCGCATTATCAGCAGGCCGTTGAAGAAACGGGTGCGCTGGTGAGCGCGCTCGAAGCCCAGATCGCAGGATCCGCAGATGGTGGAATCGAAGGCATTACCGGCCATGTGGACAGCTTCAAGGCCGCCTTCAACGAGTGGGTGACGGTGATTGCCGCAAGCCAGCTCGAGAACATGAAATCACCCGGCACGGTGGACATGGCCCGGCTGATCGAGGCATCGGAACAGAATGCCGCCATCCGTGGCCGGATGAGCGAGGCGCTGCAGGCGGCCTCGCAGCTGTTGGGTGACCGGACCATGGCCGAATCCAACGCGCTCAACGGCGTGCTGGGCACGGCCAACGCGGTGTCGGCCATCGGCATCGTCCTGATGCTGATCACCACGGTGGCAGCCGGTGCCTTCATCATCCTCATGGTGTCGCGGCCGCTTCAGGCGCTGGTGACCTCCACGAATGCGCTGGTGCGCAAGGAATGGGGCACGGACATCACCGGCACCGAGCGCGGCGACGAAATCGGCCAGATGGCCTCAGCGCTGGTGCTGTTCCGCGACAACGGCATCGAGAACGACAAGCTGATGGAAGCGCAGAAGGCCGAGGACGAAAAGCGCCTGGCCCGCGCGCGCCAGATCGAGGAACTGGTGGCATCGTTCCGCCAGGAATCGGAAGCCGTTACCGCGGCGCTGGAAGACGCGACCCGCAAGATGAGCCAGACCTCGGAGACGATGAACAGCGTCGCCAACGAGACGACCAAACTGTCGGAGGATGTCTCCACCGCAGCGCAGAGCGCGGGCACCAATGTCAACAGCGTGTCGGCTGCGACCGAGGAGCTGACGGCGTCGATCCGCGAGATCTCGCAGCAGCTGTCGGGCACCAACAAGATGGCGGGCGATGCGCAGGACGTGTCGCGCAGCACGGTGGAAAAGATGGCGGTGCTGGAAAGCTCCGCCGGCGAGATCAACTCGGTCATCGAGATCATTTCGGACATCGCCGAGCAGACCAACCTGCTGGCGCTGAACGCCACAATCGAGGCGGCGCGCGCGGGCGAAGCGGGCAAGGGCTTTGCCGTCGTGGCCTCGGAAGTGAAAACGCTGGCGAACCAGACCGCCAAGGCCACCGAGCAAGTGCGCGAGCAGGTGAACCGCATCCAGGGCGATACGTCGGAAGCGTCCGACTTCATCAACCGGATCACCGAAGCGATCTCCGGCCTGTCGGAAAACATGACGGTGATTGCCGCCGCCATGGAAGAGCAGAGCGCCGCGACCCAGGAGATCAGCCGCAACGTGATGGAAGCATCGAACGGCACGAGCCAGGTGGTGGACAATATCGGCGAGGTGAGCCAGGCGACCCGCAAGACGCAGGACTCGTCGGCCACGGTGAACCAGATCGCCGAAGAACTGGCCCAGCGCTCGGATCACCTCAAAGGCAGCATCCACGCCTTCATCTCGAAGATCCAGGCGGCGTAGGCGCAAGCTCACAGCGCAGAACGACAGAAAGGCGGTGCCCACGGGTGCCGCCTTTTTGTTTTGCGATGGTGTAGTGCATGCGGGAGAGGAAAGTGGTGCCCAGGGGCGGAATCGAACCACCGACACTGCGATTTTCAGTCGCATGCTCTACCAACTGAGCTACCTGGGCAGGATGGCTGCTTTTGAATTTCCGGTTGGTGGCGGAAAGCCGGCGGGCGCCGGGAGCCAAGGCCGCGGTTTATAGGCAAAACTGGCGGGTAAGTCCAGCCCGTGGCGGGGGGTTCGGGCTTCTTTTTGCGGCAGCGCCCGGACGGCTGCGGGGGCATACCGCGTGGCGGTCAGTTGCGGTCAGTGGCGGTCAATGGAGCTTGCCCGGGTCGGTGTCCTGCTCGCGGATGGCTGCGGCCATGTCCCATTCATCGGGGGGTTCGACGGCGGGGATCGCGTAGCTGCCGCCGAGCCAGCGGGACAGGTCCACATCGGCGCAGCGCTTGGAGCAGAAGGGGCGGTAGGCCTGCACGACGGGCTTGCCGCAGGTGGTGCATTTGGCTTTGGCGCGGGGCATGGGCTGAGGGGCCTTGCTGGTGATGCCGGGTGCCGGGCGGCGTCAGGCGCCGGCGGCGATGTCGATATGGTGGCGGCGGGCGCCGTCAACCGGGTGCAGGGTCACGTCCACGCCGAGGCGGGCGCGCAGCTGGGGCATGAGGCCCGATTCTTCAAGCCATTCCGCCACCGGCGGGCACACATGCAGGGTCAGCGCGCGGCCGGGCTGGTCGGCGGCTGCGGCCTCGGTGGCGCGCAGGGCCTCGTAGGCAACAGTGGCGCGGGTCTTGTTGGCGTCGCGGCGGATCGGTTCCAGCAGCAGGCGGTCCAGCGGCTCGCGCACGCGCTTGCGGGTCATCTCCACCGTCGAGAACTCGCTCATGGGCAGGATCTGGGTGGGGGTGCGGTCGCCCTCAAAGCCCGCCTCAAGCCGGGCCACCACTTCCTGCCGGTGTTCTTCCTCGGCCAGGTGGATGAAATCGATGATGACGAGGCCGCCGACGCCGCGCACACGGACCTGGCGGGCGATGGCATCCGCCGCCTCCAGATTGATGCGGCGGCTGGTCTGCTCAAGATCGGTGGCGGCGGTGAAGCTGCCGGAATTGACGTCGATGGCGGTGAGCGCCTCGGTGCGCTCAACGGTGATCCAGCCACCGGACGGCAGTTCGACCCGCGACGAGAGCGCAGCCTCGATCTCGTCTTCCACTCCATAGGCGGCAAAGAGCGGGGTGCGGGCCGCGTGATGCTTGAGCCGCCCGGCATAGCCCGGCATGACCGCGTCACAATAGGCGCGCGCCTTCACATAGGCGTCGGCGTCATCGATCAGTACACTGCCGGTTTCTTCGTTCAGGTGGTCACGCAGCACGCGCTGCACCGGGCCCAGTTCCTTGAAGACGGTGGCGGGGCCGTTCATGCCCTTGGCGCGCTCGCGCACCTCGCGCCAGGTCTCCAGCACATGGCGGGCGTCGCGCTCAAGCGCATCCTCATCGGCCTGAAGGGCGGCGGTACGGACGATCCAGCCGGCGCGGGCGAGATCATCGCCTTCTTCCTTTTCGGCGACGTCGGCACAGACGCGCTGCACCAGCTCGGTCAGCCGGGCACGGTCGTCCTCATCCTCGATGCGGCGCGACAGGGCGACGCCGGGTTGATGCGGCACCAGCACCAGCAGGCGGCCGGGGATGGTGACATTGGCGGACAGGCGCGGGCCCTTGTCGCCGATGGGGTCCTTCAGGACCTGCACCAGCACCTTCTCGCCCTCTCGGACGCAGTCATTGATGCGGGGCATGCGGCCCTGATTGCGGGCGTTGTCGAGCCCCATCAACTCGCACAGGCATTGCGCCTCGCGCACGCCGAGGAAGCCCGAGCGCGGCAGGCCGATATCGACGAAGGCGGCCTGCATGCCGGGGAGCACGCGTTCGACGCGGCCGATCATCAGATTGCCGACGAGGCTGGCGCCGGTGGTGCCTGCTGAACAGGGGCCGTGGGCGCTGTCGTCCACGCTGCGTTCGATCACCAGATCGCGCAACACGCCTTCATCAACGAGCGCAATACGCGTTTCGCCGACACCGACATTGATGAGAATTTCGTCGCTCATGGAAGGGCTGGTGACTCGAATTGTGGGTTCGCCACAAGTTTAGGCTGCAAAAGGCGGAAAAAGCCAGCCGCACCCCGGATCCCGTGGCCCCGGGTGCCTGCTAGTGTGTTGATTCTGCGACGTATCCCGCCCCGCGCAGCAAGGCGAGGGTTTCCGCCAGCGGCAGGCCGACAACCCCGCTATAGGAGCCGGTGATGGCCGGGATGAAAGCGGCGGCGCGGCCCTGGATGGCGTAGCCGCCTGCCTTGCCGTGCCATTCACCGCTTTTGATGTAGGCGTCGGTTTCCGCCTGCGACAGCCGCTTCATCCGCACGCGGGCCTCGATGACCCGGGCCGAGACCGTGCCGCCGGGGGCGGACAGGGCAATGCCGGTGAAGACCCGGTGATTGCGGCCCGCCAGCAGGGCAAGGCAGCGCCGCGCGGCCGCTTCGTCCTCCGCCTTGGGCAGGATGCGGCGGCCGGCGGCGACCACCGTGTCGGCGGCCAGCACGAAGGCATCGGGATGGCTGGCTGTGACGGCCCGGCATTTGTCCTGCGCCAGGCGCCGGGCATGGGGCCGGGGCAGTTCACCCCGGGCCGGGGTCTCGTCGATGTCGGCGGGCACCACCTCGTCCGGGGTGATGCCGATCTGCGCAAGCAGATCCAGGCGGCGCGGCGAGGCGCTTGCCAGGATCAGGGGGGGACGCGTCCTCACCCGGCCAGCACCTACTTGTAGCGGTAGGTGATGCGGCCCTTGGTGAGGTCGTAGGGCGTCATCTCGACCAGCACCTTGTCGCCGGCCAGCACGCGGATGCGGTTCTTGCGCATCTTGCCGGCGGTGTGGGCGATGATCTCGTGATCGTTTTCAAGCTGGACCCGGAAGGTGGCGTTGGGGAGCAGTTCCACAACGGTTCCCGGGAACTCAAGCATTTCTTCTTTTGCCATTGAGGCCTTTCTCGCGTCTTTGATTTTGGCCGGACGCGTCCGTCCGACTGAACCGGACATGCGCCTGTCGGCGCCTCGAGGGGCGGACTGGGCATGCAATGTCCGTGAATTGAGCGGGAGAATGGGCATTCAGGCCCATAAAATCAAGTTTCACGGGCGCGGGACGCCAATGAAGCCGTGCAGCCCCTACCCGCCGGGGGTGGCCTGCCAGCCGAAGCGCTCCTTGATGCGGTCCATCAGCGTGTCGCGCACCTCGCGATAGGCAGCCAGGCGCGTCTCGCGGGCGCCTTCGACGAGGGTGGGATCATGGGTGGGCCAATATTCCACATCCGCGGCCATGGCCCGGGTCAGGTCCACCGCCTTGTGCTGGGCTTCAGGCGTGAGGGAGATGATGAGGTCGAAGCTCGTATCCTCCAGCTCATCGAAGCTGCGGGGCTTGTGCTTGGTTACATCGATGCCGAGTTCGTCCATCACCGAGATGACGAAGGGGTCCAGCTCCCCTGCCCTGACGCCGACCGAATCCACATAGACATATTTGCCGTAGAGCAGCTTCATGATGCCGGCGGCCATGGGCGAGCGCACGGCATTCTGCCCACAGGCAAACAGGATCGCGTCCGGCAGGTCTTCTCCATGGGGGCCGCGCATGGAGGCCTAGCCTTTCATGTGCAGGACGCAGATGAGCGTGAAGAGGCGGCGGGCGGTGTCGTGGTCGATGGCGATTTTGCCGTCGAGCCGCTCGGCCAGCAGCGTGGCGCCTTCATTGTGCAGGCCGCGGCGGCCCATATCGATGGACTCGATCTTGGAGGGCGAGGCCGAGCGGATGGCCTCGTAATAGCTTTCGCAGATCAGGAAATAGTCCTTGATGATGCGGCGGAAGGGCGACAGGGACAGGATGACCTTGCCGTGCGGCTCCTCGGCTTCATCGCGGATGTCGAAGACGAGGCGGTTTTCCTCGATCGACAGGTGCAGATTGTAGGGGCCCGCATCGCTGCCGACGGGGGCGAAGCTGTTTTCCTCCAGCAGATCGAAGATCGCGACCTTGCGCTCGTGATCCACTTCCGGCGTGCGGCGGACCACGGCCGACTCGTCCAGCACGATCGACGCGATGCGCTTTTTCGGGTCGGCATCCTGGGGGGAAGACGGGGTGTCGGTCATGAAGGGGTCCGGCGGTGGACAATGCGCGCCCAGTCTATGCGTTCGGGCGGCGCAAACATAGCTCTTGCGGCCTTAGCGATTGAGCCGCACGGAGACGGAGCGGCCATGGGCCTCAAGCCCCTCGGCATCCGCGAGCGCCACCGCGGCGGGGCCGATGCGGCCGAGGCTGTCGGCGTCACAGCGCACAAGCGAGGTGCGCTTCATGAAATCCAGCACTGACAAGCCGGACGAAAAGCGCGCCGAGCGGGCCGTGGGCAGCACGTGGTTGGTGCCGGCCACATAGTCCCCCACCGCCTCGGGCGTGTAGCGGCCCAGGAAGATGGCGCCTGCGTGGCGGATCCTGTCGGCCAGGGCGTCCGGGTCTGTGACGGCGAGCTCCAGATGTTCCGGGGCCAGACGATCGACCAGCGGGACGGCGTCAGCCAGCGACGGGACGGTGATGATGGCCCCGAAATCATGCCAGCTTGCGGTCGCTGTGTCCTGGCGGCTGAGCTGCTGCAGCTGGGAGGTGACGGCCTTGGCCACCTCGTCGGCGAAGGCTGCATCGTCAGTGATGAGGATCGACTGGGAGGACGGGTCGTGCTCGGCCTGGCTCAACAGGTCAGCGGCGATCCAGGCAGGATCATTCTCGCCATCAGCCACGACGAGGATTTCGGACGGGCCGGCGATCATGTCGATGCCGACGGTGCCGAAGACCTGGCGCTTGGCCGCGGCCACATAGGCGTTGCCGGGGCCGACGATCTTGTCGACGGGGGCGATGGTATCGGTGCCGTGGGCCAGGGCTGCAACCGCCTGGGCGCCGCCGATGCGGTAGACCTCGGTGACACCTGCCAGCCTGGCGGCGGCGAGCACCAGCGGGTTTTCAACCCCATCCGGCGTCGGCACCACCATGACCACGCGCTCCACCCCTGCCACGCGGGCGGGAATGGCGTTCATCAGCACGGATGACGGATAGGCCGCGGTGCCGCCGGGCACATAAAGACCCGCGGCATCCACCGCCGACCAGCGGTGGCCCAGCTCGACGCCCGCCTCATCCGTGAAGCTCATGGACTGGGGCATCTGGCGGGCGTGGAACGCCTCGATGCGCTCGGCTGCAAGCTTCAGGGCCTCAAGCGTTTCGGACGGCACCTGGGCGGCAGCGGCATCAAGCCGCGCCTGGGGGATGCGCAGATCCTCCGGGCCCTTAAGGGTGAGACGGTCGAACTTGTTGGTGTAGGCGATGACCGCGTCGTCGCCCTTTGCCTGCACCTCGGCGATGATGGCAGCCACGTCATTGTTGACGTCCACCGCGGTCTCGCGCTTGGCGGTGAGCAATTCGGCGAAGGATGCTTCAAAATCGTCGGCGCGCGCGTCGAGGCGGCGGGGGGCTGTGCGGGCGGTCATGGCGGTCTGCTTCAAAAAGGGGCCTGGACGGATGACGGTCAGGGGCCGGAGCTACGGACGGCTGGGGACGGCTGGGGTCAGGCGTCCAGATCATGGGCCGGCTTATGCCGGGTTTCCCACGGACCGGTGATATCGGTCAAATGGCCCTCAAGGCACTCCACGTCCAGCGCAATCGTGCCGCCGCCGGCAAAATCCAGGGTAATCGTGCCCGCGGGGTCTTCCGGTGTGGCGGAGGGCTCGAAGCGGACCGCCAGCAGGGAGACGATTGCGTCCTTGGCATCCTGGCGGATGTTCTGGCTGCGGACAGCCAGCACATCATCGAAATGCAGCCCCGCGCGGACGCGGAAATGGCGGCGGGGGCCGAGACGGGCCGTGCCTTCCGCCTCCCAGGCGAAACGGTTGACCACGCAGGCGAAGCGGCGGCGCTTTGGCTCGAAGGCGAAGTCGCCCACCGCGGTCACCGCATCCTGAAGATGGGCGGATACCACGTTGAGATCGTCCTGATCCTCGATGCGCAGGCGCAAAGGCTTCATGAGCTGACCCTAGCCGGGAAGGCGTGAAATGTCGGCACCGCAGGCGGACAGCTTGTCCTCAAGCCGCTCGAAGCCACGGTCCAGGTGATAGACGCGAGAGATAACGGTTTCGCCTTCCGCCGCCAAGCCCGCGATGACGAGGCTGACGGAGGCGCGCAGATCCGTCGCCATGACGGGGGCCCCGCGCAGGGATTTGACGCCCGAGACGATGGCGCGGTCGCCATGCAGGGAAATGAGCGCGCCGAGGCGGGCAAGCTCCTGCACATGCATAAAGCGGTTCTCGAAAATCGTCTCGGTCATCTGGGCGTTGCCGTCCGCCATGGTCATGAGCGCCATGAACTGGGCCTGCAGGTCTGTCGGGAAGGCCGGGTAAGGCTGGGTGACGATGTCGACGGGCGACAGGGCCGTGCCGTTGCGGCGGATACGGATGGTGCTGTCAGCCGGGGTGACATCCACATCGACGCCAGCGGCGGTCAGTGCCTGGAGGGCCGCCTCGAACAGACTTGCGTCAACGCCTGAGAGCGTCACGTCTCCGCCGGTCATGGCGGCGGCCATGGCATAGGTGCCGGCCTCGATGCGGTCGCACACGACGGCGACTTCGGCGCCATGCAGGCGCTCGACGCCGGTGACCGTGAGGGTGGAGGTGCCGAGACCTTCGATCTTGGCGCCCATGGCGTTGAGACAGTCGGCCAGATTGGTGATCTCAGGCTCGCGGGCGGCATTTTCGATGCGGGTGACGCCGTCGGCCAGCACGGCGGCCATCAGCACATTGTGGGTGGCCCCGACCGACGGCATGGAGAAGCGCACTTCGGCGCCCTTGAGGCCGTCCTTCGCTGCGGCGATCACATAGCCCTTGTCGAGCTCAATGGTGGCACCGAGCTTTTCCATGCCCTGCAGGTGCAGATCGACCGGGCGCGTGCCGATGGCGCAGCCGCCGGGCAGCGACACATCGGCGTGGCCGCAGCGGGCCAGCAGCGGGCCGAGCACCCAGAAGCTGGCGCGCATCTTCGAGACGAGATCATAGTCCGCGTGCGTGCTGGTGATGGTCCTGGCGGTGAGACGCAGGGTGCGCCCGCCGGGCTTGTAGGTGGCGTCCGGCCCGAAGCCCGCAAGCCGCCTGGCCTGCTCATTGGCCAGGGTAAGCCGGCCCTCGATGGGGGTGGTCAGGGTTTCCCAGGCGCCGCTGGAATTGAGCACCTCGATCTCGACGCCGAGTTCCGCCAGCAGGCGGGCCAGGGTGGCGATGTCGGTGAGGCGCGGGACGTTGGTGAGGACCAGCGGCTCGTCGGTCAGGAGGCTCGCGATCATCAGCGGCAGGGCGGCGTTCTTGGCGCCGGAAATGGGAATTTCCCCGTTAAGCGGGTTGCCGCCGGTAAGCCTGATCCTGTCCATTGAGGTGTCCCCGGAATGCGTGGTCGTGAAAATCGTGGCGGCGGGGCAGCGGCTGCCCGCCCATCCTGTCTGCGGTCAGGCCCCTTGCGGCCCGAGCGGCTGCTTATAGCGGATGTGCCCTGCCAATAGGGCATGAGAGAGGCGAAAGTCTTAACGGCCGGGAGGGGTTCTGTCCGGGGGCAAGTTATCGTCAGCCTGCGGCCCGGCCTCCCCTGCCCCATCTTCCCCGCCCACCTCGTCCGTCTCCGCCGACGACGAGCGGCGGGCGCGGGCCTGCTGCTTGCGGCGCTGGAGATTGGCCTTGAGGGCTGCGGCCTGGCGCGCCTGACGGTCGGACGGCTGGGTCCGGCCCGCGGGCTTTCCGCTCTGGGCTTTGCGGGACGGCGGGGATGTGTCGGCGGGCATCGGGCTGGCAGGGTCGCTGAACTGGAGGCATTAAACAGGCGGTGCGGGGCGATCCTGCAAAGGGACCCGGCGGGCGTCAAGCGGGGGCGCATGGCGCGGGTTTCCGGGCAGAACGGCCCCGCCGCGCACAGGTCCGGAGGCGGGGCCGGGAGCGATTGCAGGAAAGCGAAAACCCCTATTGCAGCCGGTGACCGCTTATGGCAGTTTCCGGCCTCCTTCGCCGGGCGCATTAACCCAATTGTTGCGGTTTTGGCGCATTTTGCACCGGCTTGAAGCTTTCGCCGCGGTAGCTCAGTGGTAGAGCGCACCCTTGGTAAGGGTGAGGCCGAGAGTTCAATTCTCTCTCGCGGCACCATTCTCCTGACATTTGCCCGGTCTGATGCGGCTGCCGAAGCCACGCCCTCCCGCGCACCTGATCTATTGCAGATAGTGCATTTGGACGCGGACGGGACCGGCCATGACCGATGCGTCACCAAAGGCGGGCTCGTCGTAGGGACCTTTGGCACCGGAAGTGCCATAGCCTTCAAGCGGGATGTCTCCAGACAGCGTAAGGGTGCCGTTGCCATCCTCGTCATGAAACAGGGCAATGGCATAGGGACCGCCGGTGAGGCCCGCAAAGCTGTGCGTAACTGTGCCCTTGCGTGCGGGAAGAACAGCCCCATCCACCAGACGGTCGAGGTCACCTGCTGCGTAGGCGGCGGCATCATCAAACACACCGACCTGAATGGTGCCTTGTGCCGACCGCACGCCTTCTATGGTGACGGTAAGCGGTGTGACGGCCTGTCCGCCCGTCGGCGGTGCCGCCTCCGCCATGAGAGCCGGGCGCAGATCCGGAGTATCGGTAACTGGCGATGTGGCAGCAATCGGCGCGGCCTCAATCGAGGCGGCGAGGAAGGCACCTGTGCCGATGATGACGGCTGAGATGGTGACACCAGCCAACATGGCGGGGAAGGAGGGAGACGGCATGGAGATTTACCTCGCTGTCAGGACGGAGTGACGGATGAACGTTCTGGCACGGCGGCTGGGCTGGCGGGGTCACCGGCTGAACCAGGCTTCCATTCAGGCGGGCCGAAGAGATGCATCCACGCGTCCCCTAAACTACGGGAGGATGTGACGTTCCGCGCCAGCCGCCAGAAGCCGTGAAAGAAAGCCACCAGAGGATTGACCGACCGGATGGGTTCGACCAGTCCGTAGACCACGGGCTCGTCCTCCTCGACGAAGGTGCCGAACATGCGGTCCCAGACGATGAAGATGCCGCCGTAATTGGCATCGAGATACGGCTCGTTGGAGCCGTGATGCACACGGTGATGAGAGGGGGTGTTGAAGACGGCTTCAATGGGGCGCGGCAGCTTGCGGAACATCTCCGTGTGCAGAGCGGTCTGGTAGAGCTGGACGAACATCTCGGAGAAGAAGACGACGACCGGGTTGAAGCCGAGCAGCACCAGCGGCAAATGAAAGAAGATGGGCCAGAAACCATCCATCGGGCCGAAACGGTAAGCGACCGAGATATTGAAGTTGGGGGATGAGTGGTGAACCGTGTGCGTGGCCCAGGCGATGTTCACCCGGTGCGTGAACCGGTGCTCCCAGTAATAGACAAGATCGGCCAGTACGATGCAGATGAGGACGCTGGCCCAGGAGACCGGTATGTCGAGCACGGCGTACTGGGCCGCACCAAAATACAGGGTGAGATAGGCCACGCCGAGCACCGCGTAGTTGATGCCGAGAAACAACGCCAGGGTGATATAGTTGGTGATCGTGTCGCCGATGAGCGTCCAGTCGAGCCGCTTGAGGATCGCGTAACGGACGAGTTCCACCGCCAGAAAGCCGAAGGCCAGGATGAAAAACCAATCGCCAATGACCGCTTCCCATTCTGATATTTCCGCTTCGGACACAATGCCGACCAGCCAGTCCATAGACCATCTCCTATTGCCGGGGACAGAGGCCGCCGGGCGTATCCGGCGGCTTCTGCGCCCTATATAGTTCCTTTTTTGTCAGTGTCGATAATTTAAATGCCGCGCCCCACCCTCAAGAAGCAACGTCGTGAACAGATCCTTGATGCTTTCGAGCAGTGCGTGGCGCGCTACGGGCTTGCCGGGGCTACTCTCGAGCGGGTGTCCGAGGAAGCAGATCTCGCCCGGCCGCTGATCCGGCACAATGTGGGCAACCGGGACGAGCTGGTCGCAGCGTTCATGGACCGGTTCTTTGAACGGTCGACCGAGGTGATGACTTCGCTGCGCGAGCATCTGCCGGCCCGCGACAAGGCCCAGGCCCTGATCAACTGGCTGTTTCAGCCGGGCGCATCAGACCCCAGACTGGTGCTGGTTTCCTCTGCGTTGATCATGGCGGCCGCCTATGAACCGGCATTGGCGCGGCAGATGCGCAGCTGGATGGATGAGTTCACCGGACTGTTTGAGGATGCGCTGAAGGCAGACTTTCCCCGCACGGACGAGCAGCAGCTTCACATGGTCGCGACCGGGCTGTGCGGCATCTATCTCAACTACGAGTCGATGACGCCGCTGGGGCCTGTGTCCGACCTGCGGACAAGTTCCCATGATGCAGCCCTTGCCCTGCTGGGAACGCTGGGCTCTTCGTAACCGGCCGTTATGTGCTCATAGCAGTCAGTCCGAATTTTGGTGTTGTTTTTCTTTTTTGATAATTTACATTCGCGCAAGGAGGACAATCATCCATGCGCACAACACCCCATTTGTCAGAGGACCCGCGCCAGCTGCTGCCGCGCGAGGCCTATGTCTCGCAGGACTGGTTTGACCGGGAGCAGGCAACCTTGTTTGCCGACAGCTGGACTTATGCCGGCAGCGTCAAGGACTGGTCGCGGGACGGTGCCTATGTGACGCTGACAGCCGGCCCCTACCGCCTTGTGGTGGTGCGTCAGCGCGGCGGTACACTGACCGCCTATCACAACATCTGCCGCCACCGTGGCACCGAACTTCTGGAGGGCCACGGCGTGCTGAAGGGCACCATCGTGTGCCCCTATCACCGCTGGACCTATGGGCTGGACGGATCCCTGCGCGGCGTGCCGAACGAGGGGGAATGCTTCCCCGGGCTTGACCGGGCAGCACTGGGCCTGAAGCCCGCGAGCATCGGCATTTTCAAGGGTCTCGTCTTCGTTCACCCGCAACCGGACGCAGACTTCACGGCCTGGCTAGACGGGGTGCCGGATATGGCCTGGCCCTATGATCTCGGCGACGGCACGCTGGAGGCAGGAGACGAGATCATTTACGACATGGCGTGCAACTGGAAGGTGTTCTTCGAGAATGCAGTGGATGGCTATCACCTGGCCTATCTGCACGAGAACACGCTGGGGCCGGTGTTCCCCGATGCCAATCACTGGGCAACCGCCGGGCAACACCTCGTTTGGTACTCGACCGAGCGCGGCGGCTTCCGGGACCCCCTGCCGATGATGGTGGAAGACTATCTGAAGGCCGAGGGCGTCGCAGAAGCCGATGGCGGACGCAGCACGGTCTATGGTGGTGTTTACATGCTGTTTCCCACAATCATTGTGACACCGAGCCCTTACGGCATGGCGGTGTCGCATCTTGTGCCGGTGGCCGCGGACCGGACGCTGCTGAAAGCGCGCAACTGGGCGCCGAAAGGATCATCCGGCCGCTATCAGCGGGCGGAGGATGTGCCCGGCTATGATCCGGCCACGGGCACCGTGCGATCCGCGCTGTGGCAGGTACACCCGCTTGAAAGCCACGACTTCCAGAGCGAAGACGTTTGGGTGTGCGAGAAGATGCAGCGGGCGCTGGCCTCCCCCGCCCATGAAGTGGGCCCGCTGGCACGCGGTGCCGGTGCGGAAGCGCCGCTGATGTTCTTCCAGGAACATGTGCTGGCCGCGATGGGCCGGGCGCAACCAGCCTGAGCCGTTTTGCACATCGGTCTTGCTGTCCACAGACGCGGATTACTTGCCGGTCAGCCGATGGTTGGCGCGGGTCATGCGGCGGTCGAGGAGGGCTGCTTGGAGACGCAGGATCTCGCTTGCGGCTGCGGGGTCTGTTGCGAGGTTGCGGGTTTCGTGGGGGTCGTCGCGGCGGTCGAACAGGAGCGGTGGCAGGCCGCCGTTGAAATGGATCAGCGTCCAGCGGGCGTCGCGGAGGATGGCGGCGTTGGCGCGGGTGTCGTCCAGGTTCCAGGCGCGCTGGAAACGGGTGGGACGGTTGGGGCGGCCATATTCCACTTCCGTCAGCGCCATGGTGTGGCGGACCTCCGCCCTGCCCTCTTCAAGAAATGGCAGGAGCGAGGTGCCGTCCATGGCGCGGGGCGGTTCGGCACCCGCCCAGTCCAGGATGGTGGGGGCGATGTCGATGGATTCAGTAATGTCCCCGATGACCGCGCCCGCCTGACCTGTGCGCTGCGGATCGCAGATGATGAGCGGCACGTGGTGGGCGGCGATGAAGGGGGCGTCCTTGCCCCAATAGCCCTGGTCACCCAGCATCTCTCCGTGGTCTGATGTCAGGATGATGAGGGTGCGGTCGCGTTGGCCGGTTTCGTCCAGCCAGGCGAGCAGGCGGCCGAGGTGATGGTCCACCTCCGCGGCAAGGCCGAGATAGAGCGCGCGCATATCCGCCACCTGCTGCGGGGTGAGGCCCGCGCAATCGCCGTCGAAGCCGATGAACAGGCCGTAATTTGACGCGTGCGAGAACCATGCATCGCGGAAGGGATGCGCCGCACTGTCCGACACGGGCTGCGGCAACGCCCCTGCATCGACCAGCCGGTTCCACGGCTCCGGCGCCACGAAGGGCGGGTGCGGACGGATATAGGTGACATGCGCCGTCCACGGATGATCGCGCCGCGCCTCGAGCTGCGCCAGCACACGATCGGTGAGATAGGCGGTGTCGCTGTCCTCGGCGCGGTAAAGCGGCGGATCGCGCAGATCAGCGGGGGCACCGTCAGGAGCGCCGTCATGAGGACCTTCGGGGGCGCCATCAGGGGAGACCGGCCGGTAGATGTCCCACAGGCGCTTGGGCTGGGGTTCGGGGAGGCTGTAGCCGCGGGACAGCAGATGCGCCCGCCACTCGGCCATGTCCTCGAAGCGCATTTCCGTCAGTTCCCGGAAGCCGGGGGGCGGCAGCTCGTAGGAGAAGTGATCCGGGTCTTCCGGGTGCCGGTCGAACGGGTCCGGTGCGATGTCACCATAGCCGAACAGCAGCGGCTCGCGGCCCAGCCGCCGCAGCTCGATGCCCAGGGTCTCGTGATGGGCGGCGAGCGGCGTGCCGTTGCGGATGGCCCGGTGATTGAAGGCGTAAAGCCCCGTCATCAGGCTGGCGCGGGCAGGCCCGCAAGGCGCGGTGACGGTGAAATGATTGGCGAAGGTCGTGCCTCCCGCCATGAGGCGGGCCAGGGACGGCATCGGCGCGAAACCTGCCAGCGCGCCGCGCACAACATCGGCGCGCAGCTGATCGATGGTGATGAAGAGGATGTTGCCGGTGCGCATATCCCTCGTCCCCGCCTGCCTCTGCTCCCTCCCGGTCCTGCCTTAGCGCGCCGGGACGGAAAGGGAAAGAGGCGGAATTAGGCCCGGCCAGAAGCCCCGGCCCCGCCCGGGCCGTTGCCGAGGGGATGGACGGGGCCGGGGACCGGATTGTGCCGCGCCCTTTATCCGGATCAGAAGCCCGGCGCACCGCAAGGAGGCACGGGGTGGCCGCCGGGGCTGCCCCGGAGGCACGGCAGAACCGCGCGGGGCGGGTTTCCCCCGCGCGGGGCAAGTCCGCAGCTGTGCCGCTACATGCTGCGGACTTTCTCGATGAACTCGCCCACACGGGCCTGAAGCTCAGTGGAGCGGCCGGCAAGATCCCGCGAGACGTCCAGCACCTGGGTCGAGGCCTGGCCGCTTTCAGCGGCGGCCTGCTGCACGGCGGCGATGTTGCCCGCCACCTCGTTGGTGGCCTGGGACTGCTCGCCGACCGAGCTTGCGATGGCGTTGCTCATCTCGCTGATGCGGTTGATGACCTCAATGGTGGCATTGATGCCTTCCACCGTGGTGCTGCTGGTTTCCTGGATGTTCCGGGTCTGGGCGTCGATCTCCTCCGTGGCCTTGGCCGTCTGGGAAGCGAGCGCCTTGACCTCCTGCGCCACGATGGCAAAGCCCTTGCCCGCCTCCCCGGCGCGCGCCGCCTCGATGGTGGCGTTGAGGGCCAGGAGGTTGGTCTGGTCCGCAATATCGGAAATCAGCGAGGTAACCTCGCCGACGCGGCCCGCAGCCTCTACGAGGCCCGCCACCAGCTGCTCGGAACGCTTGGCGTCGCGCACGGCAGCGTCGATGGTTTCGCTCGAGCGCTCGATCTGCGCCATGATCTCGCGCACCGACATGGTGAGTTCCTCGGTGGCGGCGGCCACGGAATTGGCCTGGCTGTCGGTCTCCTGGGAGGCCGCCGTAAGGCCCTGGGCTGTGTTTTCCATCTGGGTGGCGGCGGCGGACACCGACTGGACAAGCATCTGCACGTTCTGCTGGAAATCATCCGCCAGCTGACGGTTTTCCTGCTTGCGCGGGGTCAGGTCGGCTGCAAATTTCACCACCTTGATGGGGCGGCCTTCCGGATCAAGGATCGGGTTGTAGGAGGCTTCGATCCAGACTTCCCGGCCATCCTTGCCGAAGCGCTTGTATTGCGCGGCCTGGAAGGTGCCTTCGTTGAGGGTCGCCCAGAAATCACGGTATTCCTGGCTGGCGGCGAAGTCCGGGTCGGCGAACATGCTGTGGTGCCGGCCGCGGATCTCGTCGAGCTCGTAGCCCATCACCGCCAGGAAATTGTCATTGGCGGTGATGATGGTGCCGTCCATCTCGAACTCGATGACCGCCTGGGAGCGGTCGATGGCCTCGAGCTTGCCGTTACGCTCCGCATTGGCCTTGATCTGGCTGGTTATGTCGGTGGCGAACTTGACGACGCGGAACGGCTTGCCGTCGCGGCCGATGAGCGGGTTGTAGGAGGCTTCGATCCACACTTCGCGGCCGCCCTTGGCAAAGCGCTTGTATTGTGCGGCCTGGAAGGTGCCCTCGTTGAGGGTCGCCCAGAAATCCCGGTAGTCCTGGCTGGCGGCATAGTCGGGGTCTGCGAACATGCTGTGATGCCGGCCGCGAATCTCGTCGAGCTCATAGCCCATCACGGCGAGGAAATTGGCGTTCGCCGTGATGATGGTGCCATCCATCTCGAACTCGATGATCGCCTGAGCCCGGTCGAGCGCCTCAAGTTTTTCGCGGGCGTGATCGGTAACGGCGGCCGCGGCCTTGCGGCCGAACCTGAATGCAGACATAGCTGCCCCCTTCTGCGCGTGACCGGTTGTACAGCCACCTCAATTGCGCGCAAAAGTAGAATCGAGCGGTTAATTTTCTCTCAAGGGCTGCGGGATGCGGGGACGGGCGGACTGCGCCGGGTCGCGTGACCGGCCAACAAAAACCCCCGGCGGATGGCTCCGCCGGGGGTCGTTTGTGTCTGAGGCCGGCTCGCGTCGGGTTACGCGGCCTGGTAGCCGAGGACGGCCTTGGTTTCGAGGAATTCCTCGAAGCCGTGCTCGCCCCATTCGCGGCCGTTGCCGGACTGCTTGTAGCCGCCGAAGGGGGCGTTGAAGTCCGGGCCCGCACCGTTGAGGTGCACGTCACCGGCGCGGATCTTCGAGGCCACCTTGCGGGCGTGCTCGATGTCGCCGGACTGGACGTAGGACGACAGGCCGTACTCGGTGTCGTTGGCCATCTCGATGGCCTGTTCCTCGGTCTCGTAAGAGAGGATCGACAGCACCGGGCCGAAGATCTCCTCGCGGGAGATCGTCATGTCCGGGGTCACGTCGGCGAAGACGGTCGGGCGGACATAGTAGCCCTTGTTGAGGCCGTCCGGACGGCCGACGCCGCCGGTGAGGAGCGTTGCGCCCTCGTCGATGCCCTTCTGGATGAGGTCCTGGATCTTGTTGTACTGAACTTCAGACACAACCGGACCGATGGTGGTGCCGTCCGTGAACGGATCACCGACCTTGACCTGCTCGGCAGCCGCCTTGGCGATGACCTTGGCTTCGTCGTTCTTGGAGGCGGGGACGAACATGCGGGTCGGCGCGTTGCACGACTGGCCCGAATTCATCATCACGCCCTGGATGCCGCCGGCGACGGCCTTTTCGAGGTCGGCGTCTTCCAGGATGATGTTCGGCGACTTGCCGCCGAGTTCCTGGGTCACGCGCTTCACCGTGTCGGCTGCGGCCTTGGCGACCAGGATGCCGGCGCGGGTGGAGCCGGTGAAGGACACCATGTCCACGTCCTTGTGAGCGGACAGCGGCGCACCGACGGACGGGCCGTCGCCATTCACCAGGTTGAAGACACCGGCGGGCACACCGGCCTCGTGGAGGATTTCCGCCAGGATGATGGCATTCATCGGCGCCACTTCAGACGGCTTGAGCACCATGGTGCACCCTGCGGCCAGGGCCGGGGCGACCTTGCAGACGATCTGGTTGACCGGCCAGTTCCACGGCGTGATGAAACCGCACACACCGATCGGCTCCTTGACGATCTGCGTGGTGCCGCGGGTTTCCTCGAAGGCGTAGTTCTTCAGCACTTCCATGTTGGTCTGGAAGTGGGCCAGGCCCGTGGCGGCCTGGGCGGCTTTGGCGAGCCAGATGGGGGCGCCCATCTCGGTGGAGATCGTCTCGGCGATCTCGTCATAGCGGGTCTGGTAGACCTCAATGATCTTCTCGAAGATCTTCACGCGGTCTTCGCGCGAGGTGGCGGACCAGGCCGGGAAGGCCGCCTTGGCGGCGGCGACAGCCTTGTCGAGATCAGCCTCGGAGCCCATGGAAATGGTGGCGCAGGGCTCTTCCGTCGCCGGGTTGACGACCTCGAGGGTCTTCGGCGTGGCGGGGTCAACCCACTGGCCATTGATGTAGAACTGGAGGGCTTCCTTCACGTCTTTACTCCCGTGTTGATGCCGGTGACGCCCGAAACGGGCGGCGGCGGATCGTAAATTCTCGTCCGGACAGGCCCGGTTGGCCGACTCACGGTCATTTCCGCGTGCGGCCGAGGCCTATCTCCCCTGCGAGACCCCTGAAAACCGGCGGATTTCCGCTCTTTTGGGGCAGGGCTCTCACATCCCGGCGTGGACTCTTGCACGAAGACAAGCCGCGTCGCTAGTCCTGCGCACCCCTCAGATTCGGTCATTTTGGCGCTCACGCGCCGCGGGCGCTCCGCGGGGGCGGCCTGACCGGCCGGCGCCCGGTCGGGCGGGTTGTCTCAGTTGCGCTCACGGCGCGCAGCGCCTCCGCGGGGGCGGCGCGAAAGCGCCGGCGCCCGGTCGGGCGCGTGGGTGCGGGAGTTTGGGTGGAGGTGGGTGTGGCGGTCGGTCCTGCCCCATCTCCCCCAACCGTATCCCTCCGGCTTGACCGGAGGGTCTACTCTCGATGCTGCTTGCCGCAGCGCATGGGACGGCTGGGCGACCTTGCTTCCGGCACTGTGCCAATCAGCCAAGGCGAGTGGGCCCTCCGGTCAAGCCGGAGGGATGCGGGAAGCTGTGTGGGCGTGCGAGAAAACACCTCGCCCCCTTGCGGGAGAGGTCGGTGCGGCGGCACCGGGTGAGGGGGTGGGCCTGTCCGCAGTCACGACGTCAGAGGTTGGTCGTCACCGTTGCTGCCCCCTCACCCTCCCACGCGCAAAGGCGCGCGGGCCCCTCCCTCTCCCGCAAGGGGAGAGGGAATGACGTGGGGTGGCCATGCCCCATCCCCCCAACCGTATCCCTCCGGCTTGACCGGAGGGTCTACTCTCGGTGCCGCTTGCCGCAGTGCATACGGACAGGTCGGCGCTCTTGCCTCCTGCGCTGTGCCAATCAGCCGAGGCGAGTGGGCCCTCCGGTCAAGCCGGAATGGCTGAGGGTTTGTGTTACCTCGAGACCACGCCTTTTGCGCTCTCGACAACCGGGGGCGTCTTTGCGGTTGATCTTGACGAGTTGTAAATGCGGAATCCCGAATGTTGGACAACACGCTTACGAGGAGATCCACTTGGGGAGTTGGCGTTGGTACTTGCTGCTGGTTGGCGCAATTGGCGTGGTGCTGGTTTCCGGCGTGCTTTGGTTTCGCACCGAAATGCGCGAAGCGCTGCCAACACATTCTGACCCCGCAATCATCGCCAGCAATGAGCTGTACGAGGATTTGTGTGAAAACAAGATGGGTGTCACCGTCCATCGTAAGGTGACAGGGGTGGACGGCTATCTGCGGCATTCGGAGCGCCTGTTTTTCAATGGCGAGGACCAGCCGCCAACAGACGTGGCTCGTGGCGGGTGCACCGCCGTTTGCCTGCAACAAATGCTTGAGCAGAACTTCAGCTATGTCGAAGCGCCATACAATGCGTCACGTGAACGATCGGGCATATTTTTTAATGAACTGGCCACGGCAACCGGCAAATTCAGGTACCACCTGATTGACCGACCGGACTCCAAGTGTCAGCGGTTTGACCGCCTAATGGAGTCAAATGGTTCCTACCAACGCCGCTTTGCCGGCTTTTCTGACTTGCTTTCTCAAAAGTGCATCGTTGCAGACGAGGTTGAACAATTCTCTGCTGCTTATGAAATGCGGATGGACACCTTAAGGGTGGCTGAGCCGGAGTATCTGGGTGCCAAGGGATTTATTGATGAAGTGCGCCGGAGTGTTGTTGAGCGCAAGTCAGGGGAGGTGCTCGCGATGCAGCGCACCTTCATGATCGGAATTCCAAACTTCCGCAACTCATTAGCAGCCCATTGCGCCGTGAGTAATGAGGATTGGCTTGAGATCGGCCATGTGCTCGACGGCAGCCCTAACATCCGAGGGAACGGCGACCGCGACTGACATTGTCGCGTCTGCGCTCGATATGACGGGTTCTGCATTCCGCGCAGGTAGAGCCTAAAGCGTCTTCAGCCAGGGGATCATCTTGGCGGCGATGTCTTCTCCCTTGTCGTCCTGGAGGAAGTGGCCGGCGTTGGTGATGGTGGCGTGGGGCTGGCCTTTGGTGCCCTTGAGGCGCTTGGCGAAGACCTTGTCCTGGCCGGCTGTGACGGGGTCGCTGTCGGAGAACAGGAGCAGGACGGGGAGGTCGAGTTTTTCGAGCGTCTTCCAGGCGGCATGGCCCTGGGCCAGTTCGCTGGGGACGAGCCAGGGCATGGCGCGGGGGCCCATCATGTAGGGCTCATCCGGGAAAGGGGCCTGATAGGCGGCGACTTCGTCATCCGTCAGTTCACGGATGGTTGCGGCCTGCACCGTGGCACCGGGGTTGAACTCGCGGGCGTAGCGGGCATGGGCAATCCAGTCCGGGAAGCCTGCGATCTTGTCCATTGATGTAATGCTGTCGCCCTTGCGCCAGGCCTTGTAGCGCATCAGCCAGCGGCCGATCAGCGACATGGGGAACGGGGCTGCGGGCAGGCCCGTATTGCCTGCGGTGAGGGACGCGAAACGCTGCGGCACCTCCGCCAGCACGCGCAGGCCGATGAGGCCGCCCCAGTCCTGCACGAAGACATGGATGCCGGTGAGGTCGAGCTTTTCGATGAAGCTGCGCATCCACGCCACATGGCCCGCATAGGTGTGGGCGGATTTGGTGATGGGCTTGTCGGACTTGCCGAAGCCGATCAGGTCCGGGGCGATGACGCGGAAGCCGGCCTGGGCCAGCGGCGGGATCATCTTGCGGTAGAGATAGCTCCAGCTGGGCTGGCCGTGCAGCAGCAGGATAACGGGGCCGTCGCGCGGGCCTTCATCCACATAGTGCATCTCAAGGCCCGGCGCGACTGCCACATAGTGCGGCGCGAAGGGATAATCCGGCAGATCGGTGAAACGTGCGTCCGGCGTGCGGATGGCGGTGACGCCGTGCCCGCCCTGCGCTCCAATGTCATGCGTGCCGACCATGGATGGCCCCCTTCCCTGCTGCATATGGTTTTCAGGAAAGGTGGCCATCCGGCGCGGGGAACGCAAGTCACCTGCTGTTGACTGCCGGTTTGCCCATGTTCTGCCGGTGTCAGGCGGCGATGCGGGCCACGGCCTCTTCCGCGCGGGCCACGGCCTCATCGTCCGCCAGCACGCGGCCGGCGCCGATCAGTTCCACATCATGGATGCCGATGAAACCCAGCGCGTGGCGCAGCCAGGTGGAGGCGAAGTCGATCTCCGAGCCAAGCCGGGTGCCGCCGGAGGCCATGGCGACATAGGCCTTCTTGCCCTCAAGCAGGCCGACGGGGCCATTTTCGGTGTAGCGGAAGGTGATGCCCGCGCGGGCCACCTGGTCGAACCAGGCCTTGAAGACGGCGGGGACGCCGAAATTGTAGATCGGGGTGCCGATGACCACGATGTCGGCGGTCTGAAGATCGGCCACCAGCGCGTCGGAAGTGGCGAGGCTTGCGGCCTCTGCGGCGCTGCGGTCTTCAGGGAATTTGTTGATCGCTGCCGTGAACGCCTCATCGACGAAGGGGACACCTTCGGCAAGGTCGCGGCGGATGATCTCGATATCGCCATGCCGCGTCTTGAGCTGATCGAGGATGCGGGCGCTCAGGCCGCGGGTGACGGAGCCCGCGCTGCGGGCGCTGGCATCAATATGCAGGATGGTGGTGGTCATCATCTGTCTCCATTGCAGCGGGGAAGCCTCGCGGCGGCTGACCGCCTCTCATGGATAGAATATGGGGCCTGGCCGCGCGGGGATTAACCGGCAGCCCGGAGAATGATTGTTTCGGCAGGGGAAATGATCGGCGTGAGGCTTGGCGCGTGGCGGGAAACCTCTACACTTCCGCGCAAACAAGATCACCAAACCAGACGACTTCAGGAGGACCCCCCGATGCATGATCTCGTGATCAGGAACGGGCTTGTCTATGACGGGCTGGGCGGCAAGCCCTATGAAGCCGATATCGCGATTGACGGGGCGACCATCACCACCGTCGGCACGGTGACGGGCGCAGGTCGCGAGGAGATCGACGCCAGGGGGCAGATCGTCACGCCGGGCTTTGTTGATCCGCATACGCATTATGACGGGCAGGTGACCTGGGACCCCTATCTGCAGCCCTCCACCTTCCATGGCGTCACCACCGCCGTGATGGGCAATTGCGGCGTGGGGTTTGCGCCTTGCGCGCCGGACCGGCACCAGTGGCTGATCGGGCTGATGGAAGGCGTGGAGGACATTCCGGGTACGGCGCTTTTTGAGGGCATCAAGTGGGGCTGGGAAAGCTTCCCGGACTACATGGATACGGTCGAGAAATCGCCGCTGGCGCTGGATGTGGGCCTGCAGCTGCCGCACGGCGCCCTTCGCGCCTATGTGATGGGCGAGCGCGGGGCGCGGCTTGAGCCTGCGACCGAGGACGACACGGCGAAGATGGCGCAGCTCGTTGAGGACGCGCTCAATGCGGGGGCGCTGGGCGTCTCCACCTCGCGGACGGAAAAGCACCGCGACAAGGATGGCGAGCACACGCCGACCTACAAATCCGAAGCGATGGAGCTGAACGGCATCGCCGAGGCGATGAAGCGGGCCAATAAGGGCGTGTTCCAGCTGATTGCTGATTTCCGGGATGTGGACTGGGAATTCGACATGCTGCGCAAGGTGGTGGAGATTTCCGGCCGCCCGCTGTCGCTCACCATCGAGCAGGATGATCGGCACCCGGACATCTGGCGGACGGTGCTGGACAAGATCGCCGAGGCCAACAAGGACGGCCTGCCGATGCGCGGCCAGGTGCCGGCCCGGCCCACCGGCGTGGTGATGGGGCTGACGGCGTCGCTTAACCCGTTCCTGCTTTACAAGACCTGGCACGAGATCATGCCGCGCACGCTGGAGGCGCAGGTTGCAGCGCTCCGGGACCCGGACTTCCGCGCCCGGCTGCTGGCGGAGAAGGTGGAGTTCAAGGAAGGCGAGATTTCCACGCAGCTGTTCTCCTGGTTCCACAAGATGTTCAAGCTGGGCAGCCCGCCCAATTATGAACCCTCGCCTGATGACAGCGTGGAGGCCCATGCCAAGCGCGAGGGGCGTGACCCGCGCGAGGTGCTGCTGGACTGGATGGCGGAAGATGACGGCAAGGCGCTGATCTATTACCCGTTGATGAACTATCTGCCGGGCGACCTCTCCTATGTGGAGCAGATGCTGAAGCACCCGAACACGGCGTTTGGTCTGTCGGATGGCGGGGCGCATGTGGGCATCATTTGTGATGCCAGCTTCCCGACGACGCTTCTGACCCATTGGGGCCGCGACCGGACGCGCGGCGACAGGCTGCCGCTGGAATGGCTGATCAGCGGGCAGACGAGGAAGACGGCGGAACTTGTGGGGCTTTATGACCGCGGCGTGCTGGCGCCGGGCATGAAGGCGGATGTGAATGTCATCGACTTCGACAACCTCACCATGGACCGGCCGGAGATCGTCTATGACCTGCCGGCGGGCGGCAAGCGCTTCATCCAGAAGACGCGCGGCTATACGGCCAGCATTGTCTCCGGCGTCGTCGCGTTCCGTGAGGGTGAGCCGACGGGCGCGCTCAACGGCAAGCTCATTCGCGGTGCCCAGGCACGGCCTCAAGGCGCCCGGCTGCCTGCTGCGGCAGAGTGACCGCCTGCCCGGCCCACTGAAACTGATCTATCTCATTGGCCCCGTCCTGCATCTGCGCAGGATGGGGCCAGTTACTTGACCCCACGGAAGGACATGAGCGATGAGCGACAAGATCCTGCACGAACTCTCCCCCGCCGAGGTGAAAGCGAAGATGGATGCCAATGAGGTAGTGGTGATCGATGTGCGCGAGCCGAAGGAATATGGCACCGAGCGCATTCCCGGTGCGCTCAACTTTCCGCTGTCGACCTTTGACGCCACCGCCCTGCCGACCGGCGGACGGTCGGTGATCCTGCATTGCGGCGTCGGCAAGCGCTCGGCCATGGCGGCGCAGAAATGCTTTGAGGGCGGTGCGGGCGAAGCCACACACATGGCCGGCGGGCTGGGCGCGTGGAAAGAGGCAGGCCTGCCGCTGATCGTGACGGACCCTGCGACCGGGCAGCCTACCATTAAAACCCAAGGCCATGGTTAGCTCGTCGAAAGCCCCCAAATATCGAGCTTGGACGCATCAATGAACCCGATTTCCTTTTTATGAATTAGAGCATACTTTCCCACGCTTTCTTTAAAGTATTCCAGATTTTCTTTGGGTTCATGAACTGATACGTATATTTGGCTTACCTTACTACCCCAAATTGAATCGAGTATATGACTATCATTGGCCGCCGCCGAATGGCCATATAATAATATCACCCCTTCGATACTTCTTAGCTTCTCCAAGCAGTGACTTAGATATGGCGATCTTCGTATTTTCTCGGCCTTTTTTTTGGCCTCTCCCTCTGCAACGAACATAGGAATACGCCCTTCTGATTCTACAGAATTTTCAATTGCGTCCATGATGAGGTCATCGCTCCCTCTTTTTCTTTTTATGGTTTCTCCATTTTCATCGAATAAATGCAGAGCGCCATGCAGATAATATGTATTACATATTGCCCCAATATTGAATTTTCTATATTTTGTACTATGCAAATCCAAGCCAAACCCGTCACTGAATCCGCCGGTCTTTAATAAAGTCCAATATAATATTAGATCATAATTCACTGTAAAAATATTGGAGAAGTTCTTTAAGAATTTTCCGCATGCTTCATAACTACTTTCGTTGATATCTGATCTGTATTTTGGATGAACTTTTCTTACAACTGAAATCAGATCTTCTCGAAGACTTTTTGATTCTTTGCTGTACTCTTCCGCCTGCTCTTTGTGCCCGTATATTTTCGCGACATCTGCAGCTTGCTCCAAAAACAAAATTGCTCTCTCGAAGTCACCGTTGCAGGATTTAGAGAGAAGATCTTTCGACTTTTCGCTGATTCCTCCGGCCATGTCTGCCAATAATTTGTATGAAAACTGCCCTTGACCGGAAGCGATAGAAAAACCGTTTCCAAGAAGAATATGTTTAGGAGCCTCAAGAGCGTAAAAATCTTCTGGTTCCACCAGATCATCCATTGTGCACCTTCCAAACAGCAATCACTTTACTGACTCAATGTATTCTAATTCTTTACTTTATGGCCAACGCCTTGTCGCCACTCCTCCTTGAGCTGGGCGCTGGTCATGCGGGAGCCGTCGGGGCTCCAGCCGGGCGGGCCGAAGGTATAGCCCCACCATTCCCGCGCGGAGCGGACGCCGAACCAGTCGCGGAAGATCGCTGCCCATTCGTGGAAGGCGATGACGAGCGGGTTGTGGCTCTTCAGATTCTTGATGATGCCGTAGGTACACGGATCATCGTCGCGCTCGGCCACGAAGGTGCCGAACAGCCGGTCCCAGATGATGAAGACGCCCGCGTAATTGGCATCGATGTAGCGCGGGTTGGTGGCGTGGTGAACGCGGTGATGGCTGGGGGTGTTGAACACGGCCTCGAACCAGCGCGGCATGCGGCGGATCATCTCCGTGTGGATCCAGAACTGGTAGACGAGGTTGAGCCCGCCCACGAACGCGATGAGCAGCGGATGGAAGCCGAGCCACACCATGGGCACCCAGAGGAACAACAGGCCCGTGAACGTGCTGGTCCAGGGCTGGCGCAAGGCGGTGGAGAGATTGTAGTGCCGGCTTGAGTGGTGGCCCACATGGTTGGCCCAGAACCAGCGCACTTCGTGGCTCCACCGGTGCCACCAGTAATAGAGAAAGTCATCAAGCAGGAAGGCCGCCGGGAACGCCCACCAGGCAAAGCCGAAATCAAAAAGGCGATGTTCGTAGGTGAGCGCGTAGACCGTGCCGAAGACGCCCGCCAGCAGGGTGGCGATGATGACATAGCCCAGGCCCATGGTGAGGCTGGCTGAGGCGTCCTTCAGGGTGTAGCGCGCGCGGCCGGTTCTGCGGCCGGCAATGATCTCGACAGCGAGCAACAGGATGAAGACGGGGATCGCATAGGCGACGGGATTGGGGAGATCCATGGCGTTGGCTCAGGTGCTTTAGTTTTCTCAAGTGTCGCGGGCGTCTGTGAGCGGTGCGTGGTCGATGCGCGGCAGGACGAGGCGGGAGAAATAGTCTGCCTCCTGCGCATGGGGGTAGCCCGACAGGATGAAGGCGGAGAAGCCCATCTCGCGATACATCTCGAGCTTGGCGGCCACCTGGTCCGGATTGCCGACGATGGCGGCGCCGCAGCCTGAGCGGGCGCGGCCGATGCCGGTCCACAGATTGTCCTCGACGAAGCCGTCATCATCGGCGGCATCGCGCATCATGGCCTGGCGGCGCACGCCTTCGGACGCAGCATCCAGCGCACGGGCGCGGAGCTTCTCACCTTCGGCCGCATCAAGCTTCGACATGATGTGGCGGGCATGGGCCCGTGCTTCTTCTTCCGTCTCGCGGACGATGACGTGGACGCGGTAGCCGAATGTGAGCGTGCGGCCATGGGCTGCGGCGCGCTTTTTCATGTCGTCCACCAGCGCCTGCACCTTGTCCTTGGTGTCCGGCCACATGAGGAAGACATCAGCGGCCTTCGCGGCCACCTCGCGGGCGGCGGGGGACATGCCGCCGAAGTAAAACGGCGGGCACTTGCCGGAGACGGTGCCGACACGCATGGGGTCGAGCTGCATCTGGTAGTGCTCGCCGTCGATATCCACGGGCTTGCCGTCGAGCAGGGTGCGGATGATGTCCATGGCTTCCAGCGTGCGCTGATAGCGCGGGGCGGACTCCATGGCCTGGCCGGGCATGTCGGATGAAATGATGTTGACCGTCAGGCGGCCGCCGAGCATCTGGTCCAGCGTCGCAATCTGCCGGGCAAGCTGGGGCGGCCACATCTCGCCGCAGCGGACGGCCAGAAGCAGGCGCATGGTCTTCACCGTTGGCGCAACAGCTGAGGCGAATGCCACGGGGTCGATGCCGAGCGAATAGCCCGAGGGCAGCAGGATATTGTCAAAGCCGCCCGCCTCCGCCGCATCGACGATCGTCTTGCAGTGCTCGAAGGACGAGAGGAAGGCCGGGTCCTGGGTGCCGAGAAACTCAGCATCGTCATCGCACAGGGCGGAGAACCAGGAGATTTCGACAGGCGTGGTCATGGAGTGTCCTCGCGGCAAGTGGGCTCGGCAGGGCCTTAAGGCAGCGGCTGGCCGGTGGCGGCTTCGTAGACGGCGTACCAGTCGGCGCGGGTGAGGGTTACGTCCAGTGCGCTCATGGCGTCGGCGATGCGCACGGGGGTCTGGCTGCCGATGATGGGGATGGGGGCTGACGGATGCGCCAGCACGAAGGCGAGCGCGATGGCCGTGCGGCTGACGCCGCGCTCCTTTGCCAGCCGGTCAAGTGTGATGATGACATCGGCGAGTTCCGGGGTGGCTGCCTCGTTGGCCTCGAGCATCAGGCGGCCGCCGGCAAGCGGGCTCCAGGCAAGCGGCGTCATGCCGGTTTCCATGCACAGATCAAGCACGCCATTGGTGACCGGCTCGACAGCGATGGCGGAGAATTCCGGCTGCTGGGTGGCGAGCGGCACGTCCAGATGGGCTTGCAGGGCGCGGATCTGGGCGCTTGTGTGATTGGAGAGGCCGATTTCGCGGATCTTGCCTTCCGTGCGCAGGGCGGTGAGCGTTTCCGCCACCTCGGCCGGATGGCTCAGCATGTCCGGACGGTGGATCTGGTAGAGATCGATCACGTCGATCTTCAGGCGGCGGAGGGACGCTTCGCACGCCTCGCGCAGATAGGCTTTACTGCTGTCATAGGGGGTGCCGGGGATGATGCCGCCCTTGCTGGCGATCACCATGCGGTCGCGCAAGGCGGGGCGTGCGGCCAGCACCTCGCCGAACAGCTCCTCGGCGGCGCCGAAATGCATGTCGGAATCAAGGCCGTAGACGTCCGCCGTGTCGAACAGGGTCATGCCCGCATCCAGCGCAATCTCGACCTTGCGCGTGGCATCGGCCACATCGGTGCCCGCATAGCGCCACATGCCATAGGCGATGGGGGCGACCGTGAGGCCGCTCTGGCCGAGGCGCCGGTTTGACCTGGCGATCACGAGATCGGACATGTATTTCCCCTGCCGTCCTGCATATTGTCTGGGTCCCGGTTGCACCGGCCCTTTCGCCCCCGCCCCATAGCACAGACCGAAGAGCACGCGAATGTCGAGCCCCTCCCCCGCCGATCACAGCCGCACGAGCATCCGTTACGCCATTATCGGCGCGGGCATGATGGGCAATGAGCATATCCGCAATATCGCGATTACCGAGGGGGCGGAGACCGTGGCCGCGGCGGACCCGCATGAGGGCTCGCGCGACTGGGCGAAGCTTTCGATGGAGGACGCGCCGATTGCCCTGTTCGATGATTATCATGACCTGCTGAACGAGGCCGACAGCTTTGACGCGGTGATTGTCGCGACGCCCAACCACACCCACCGGGCGGTGCTGGAAGATGTGTTTGCGACGGGCAAGCATGTGCTGATCGAAAAGCCCCTGTGCACCACCATCGAGGATTGCCGCTGGGTCGCCGACCAGACCACGGACTATCCGGGGGTCGTGTGGATGGGGCTTGAATATCGGTGGATGCCGCCGGTGACGCGCTTTGTGGACGAAGTGCGGGCGGGGGCTGCGGGGGACGTGAAGATGCTGACGATCCGCGAGCACCGGTTTCCGTTCCTGCGCAAGATCGGCGACTGGAACCGGTTCAACCGAAATTCGGGTGGCACGCTGGTGGAGAAGAGCTGCCATTTCTTCGACCTGATGCGGCATGTGATCGGCGCCGAGCCTGTCCGCGTGATGGCGTCCGGCGGGCAGGACGTGAACCATCTCGACGAGGCCTATGACGGCGAGGTGCCGGACATCATGGACAACGCCTTCGTCATTGTGGAGTTTGACAACGGCGTGCGGGCCTGCCACGAGCTGTGCATGTTCGTGACCCAGTTCGAGCAGCGGGAGCATTTGACGGTGACCGGCACCAAGGGCGCGCTGGAAGTGAGGATCCCGCAAGGCGAGCTGGCGCATACGCTCAACACCGGTAATGACACCGTCCGCACGCGGATCGAGGTGGAGGCCCGCGTGCTGGATGCAGGGCACCATCACGGGGCGTCCTATTATCAGCATCTCGCCTTCCAGGAGGCGATCCGCAATGGCACGCCGCCGCTTGTGACGGTGGAAGACGGCTTGCGGTCGGTCGCCATGGGGCTGGCGGCGCAGCGCGCCATCGCCGAGGGGCGGATCGTCGACATGGCGGAATTCGGGCTCTGATTTGCGGAAATCGCGGGGGCGGGCCGGATTGACATGTCCCGCGCCCGCGCGCATTGTCGCGCACGTAATTTCAACTGACCCGGATGGCCGGTCCAATGACCTGCGTTTCTTTCATGTCCGACTGCGTGACGCGCGTATTTCTCGCGCCGGCATGCACGCGCGCGGCCATGACAGACTGACGCAAAGCCTTCCATCTCATTTGATGCGCGCCCGGCTTTGCCGGGCTTTTTTTTTGGAATGCGCCCGGCAGCCGACTGACGGCCCATCTGACCGGACCATTCGATATGCCTTTTGACAAACCCATTGACCGCCCCGGCGCTTCCGCCCCCGATGCGCCTGCAATTGCCCGCGTGACGGACGCGCGGCGGCTTCTCATCATCTCGTCCATTGTCGCGGTGAACATGCTGTCGCTGGCAGCGACAGACCTCTATCTGCCGTCGATCCCCGAGCTGCCGCGCATTCTGGGTGCCAGCGTGGAGAGCGTGCAGTTCACGCTGGTGACGTTTTCGCTGGGCTTTGCCTTTGCGCAGATACTCATCGGGGCGCTGGGTGACGTGTTCAGCCGCCGGGCGGTGCTGGTGACCTCCATGCTGCTGTTCATCCCGGCCACGGTGGCCTGCGCCCTGGCACCGGGGGTGGAAATGCTGATCACGGCGCGGCTGGTGCAGGGCGCGTCGGCAGCGGCGGGGGCTGCGCTGACGGCCCCGCTGATCCGCGACCTGTTCAGCGAGGAGCGCGCGGTGCAGGCGATGTCGGTGATCGGCGGCATTGACGCCGTGATCCCCGCCTTCGCGCCGATCGTGGGGGCGTGGGTGTTCACGCAGTTCGGGTGGGAAGCTAATTTCTGGCTGGTGGCGCTGCTTGCCCTGCCCGCCACGGTGGCGGCGTTCATCGCCATGCCGTCGGAGCGGCAATCGGCGCATGTGGATATTGTCGGGGCGCTGACGGGGTATTCGGTGCTGCTGAAAAGCCCGGCCTATCTCGGCTATGCCCTGTCGCACGCCATTGCCATTGCCGGGCTGCTGACGCTGGTCTTCAGCCTGCCGGTGCTGCTCGACACCTATATGGAGGGCGGCCCGCGTGAATTCATCCTGACCCAGATACTGTGGGTTGGGTCGTTTCTCGGCTTTACCTGGACGACGGGGTGGCTGTCGCGCCGCATCGGCATCGACACGATGATCCGGCTCGGCTCGCTTCTGCAGATTGGCAGCAGCTTTGCGGTGCTGGCCTATGTGCTGCTGGCTGGCACACCGCTGTGGTGGATGGTGGCGCTTCTGGCGACGCCGGTCTGCATTGGCTTCGGGCTGCGGGCGGGGGCGGGTTTTGCGCAGGCCATGCGGCTGTTCCCCAGCCATGCGGCGCGGGCCAGCTCGTTCATCCTGTTCGTGTCGATGCTGGCGGCGGCCGCGGGCACCGGTGCCGTGGCCCCGTTCCTTGAATGGGGATTGTGGTCAGCGCCCGTGGCGATGACGGTGTCGGGCCTTGCGGGGCATGCATTGCTGCGGCTGACGCGGCACGGCCAAAGCTAAAGGAAAGATCAGGCGGCCTCGGGCGGGATGCCATATCCGGTGTACCAGTCCTGGAACGGCATCACGACCGCGGGCCGCCCGTTCACCCGGAACCAGCTATCCACCACATAGCGCTCCTCGCTGGCGGTCTCTTCCACCACGGCGGTGTAATGCTGCCAGCGGCCATCGATGAAGGCGCCGCGGATCGACGGGCTGTCCACATCGTGGAAACGGAACAGGCCATCCTGTTTCATCAGCACAAGGAGCATGGTGGTGTTGGCGGCTTCGTCGATGCAGTCCTGATAGGCGGGGTTACCGGACCAGGCTGAGTTGAGCACGCCGCCGGGGTCATCTGCTGTGCCCAGCACGGGGCCGACGGCTGTTTCAACAAGGCCCACGGCCTGCGCCATGGCGTAGCGCTCCTGAGCCGGGGTCTGCACAGTGGCGAATTCCGCGCGCACGGCGGGCCAGACCTGCCTGAGATCAACCTGCGAGCGCGTCTGGCAGCTATAGGCGTGGCAGAAGGTGGCGTCGGCCAGCTGCGGCTGCTGCGGCAGATCGTAATGGGCGAAAAAATCTTCCGGCTCGAACCAGCCCCAGGAGACGCAGCCCGCAAGCGCCAATGCCGCGACGGAAACCGGAAGCATGGAAAGATATCTGCGCATTTAAAGGCCCCTGGCTGGCGGATGACGGGTCTGGACTTGGCGCAGGTTAGCGCGCATGAGGGGCGAAAGACAGGTGCCGCCCCACGAAGATGCGGCACAGGACCGGGAGAGATTTGCCATGAAAGCTGCCGTCGTCGAGACATTCGGCCCGCCGGAAACACTCACCTTCAAGGAGGTGCCTGATCCCGTGCCGGGGCCGGGCGAGGTGGTGGTGGATGTCACCGCTGCAGGCGTCGGCTATGTGGACGGGCTGTTGGTGCAGGGGCTCTACCAGGTGAAGCCGCCCTTGCCCTATGTGCCGGGCAATGAATTTGCCGGGGTCATTTCGGCGGTAGGCGACAAGGTGACCCATCTGGCGGTCGGCCAGCGGGTGATGGGCACAGCACCCGGCGCCTATGCGGACAAGCTCAAGGCCCCTGCCCTTATATGCCTTCCGACCCCGGACGATATGAGCGACGCGATCGCCGCCGGCTTTGCCATCTCCTATGCGACGGCGCTTTATGCGTGGCGGGATTGCGGCAAGGCGCAGGCGGGCGAGACGGCGCTGGTGCTGGGCGCTGCAGGCGGCGTCGGCCAGGCGGCGATTGCCGTTGCCAAGACCATGGGACTTCGGGTGATCGCTGCTGCCTCGACCGACGACAAGCGCGCAGCGGCGATGGCGGCGGGCGCGGATGAGGCGGTTGATTACACGGCGGACAACTGGCGCGACACGCTGAAGGCCCTGACGCGGGAGAGCGGGCTTGATCTCGTTTATGACCCGGTGGGCGGCACGCTGGCGGAAGCGGCCATGCGGTCGCTGTCGCCGGGCGGGCGGCACCTGGTGGTGGGGTTTGCCGCGGGCGACATTCCCAAGGTGGGGCTCAACATTCCGCTGCTCAAGCGCTGCGCGATCGTGGGCGCGGACTGGGGCGGAGAGATCCGCGCCAACCCGGCGCTGGCGGCGGAGCAGTTCGGCACGCTTCTGGGCTGGATTGCCGATGGCAGCCTCACGCCCGCACCCGTGACCACGCGGCCAATGGCGGAGCTGCCGCAGGCCCTGCGCGACCAGCTCGACCGCAAGCTTGTCGGCAAGCTGGTGATGGTGGCGTGAAGGGGCGCGTCTGAGGGCGGCGCGAGGCGCGGGCTCCGATGGGCCCTCCGGTCAAGCCGGAGGGCGAGCGGTTTGAAGGGGTGAAGGGTTCTCGTGCAATCCGTACCCGTTACCTCTCCCCTTGCGGGAGAGGTCGGTGCGCAAGCACCGGGTGAGGGGGTGGGTCTCTCGGCCGCCACACCGTCGGATATCAGGCACCACTGCTGCCGCCCACTCACCCTCCCACGCGCTGAGGCGCGCGGGCCCCTCCCTCTCCCGCAAGGGGAGAGGGAATGGATCCCGGGCTGCCTCGCATCCGCTTTCCCTCCGGCTTGACCGGAGGGTCCATGGGAGGGGCGGACATGAAAAAGGGCCGGGATTGCTCCCGGCCCTTTTCCTGTTTGGTGTGCGTGCGGCCTAGACGTAGGGCTTGGCGGGGCGCTTCACGTCGAAGCGGTCTGCCATCATCACCTTGTCCCAGGCAGCGATGAAGTCCGTCACGAACTTCTCCTTGCTGTCCTCGGTGGCATAGACCTCGGCCAGGGCGCGCAGCTGCGAGTTGGAGCCGAAGATCAGGTCCACGCGCGTGCCGGTCCATTTGAGGTCGCCGGAGGCGCGGTCGCGGCCTTCGAACTCATCCTCGTCGTCGGACAGGGCCTTCCACGTCACGGACATGTCGAGCAGATTGACGAAGAAGTCGTTCGTCAGGGTGCCCGGCCTGTCGGTGAAGACGCCGTGCGTGGAGCCGCCCGTATTGGCGCCGAGCACGCGCAGGCCGCCGACCAGCACGGTCATTTCAGGACCGGTGAGGGTCAGGAGCTGGGCGCGGTCCACGAGCAGCTCTTCGGCCGACACCGAGTACTTGCCGCTTGCGTAATTGCGGAAGCCATCGGCCTGCGGCTTCATGGGCTCGAAGGAGTCCGCATCCGTCTGCTCCTGGGTGGCATCCGTGCGGCCCGGGGTGAAGGGCACGGTGACCGAATGGCCTGCATCCTTCGCCGCCTTCTCAATGGCCACGCAGCCGCCGAGCACGATCAAGTCAGCCAGCGACACGCGCTTGCGGCCGGACTTGCCCTTGAGGGCACCCATGATCTTGCCGCCGGACTGGGCGTCGTTGAACGCCTTCTGCACGCCTTCAAGGGCAGACAGCACCTTGGCGAGCCGGGACGGGTCGTTGACCTCCCAGTCCTTTTGCGGGGCCAGACGCACGCGGGCGCCATTTGCCCCGCCGCGCTTGTCGGAGCCGCGGAAGGTGGACGCGGACGCCCATGCGGCGGACACAAGCTCGGAGACGCTGAGGCCGGTGGCGAGGATCTTCGCCTTCAGGTCCTTCACGTCCTGATCGTCGATCAGCGCGTGATCCACTTCCGGCACCGGGTCCATCCAGATCAGCTCTTCGTCCGGCACTTCCTTGCCGAGGAACAGCTGCTTGGGGCCCATGTCGCGGTGGGTGAGCTTGTACCAGGCGCGGGTGAAGGCGTCGGCGAACTCATCCGGGTTTTCGAGGAAGTGGCGGGCGATGGGCTCGTAGATCGGGTCCATGCGCATCGCCATGTCCGCGGTGGTCATGATGATGGTTGCCTTGCCGGCCCCGTCGGCGGTGGGGGCGTGGTCCTCGTCCTTGAGGTTCTTCGGCACCCACTGGTTGGCGCCTGCCGGGCTCTTGGTGAGTTCCCACTCATAGCCGAACAGGTTTTCCAGATAGGTCATGTCCCACTTGGTGGGCGTCGGGGTCCAGGCGCCTTCGATGCCGCTGGTGATGGCGTCAACGCCCTTGCCGGTCTTGAAGGTGCTGGTCCAGCCGAGGCTCTGATTGACGATGCTGGAACCTTCCGGGTCAGCGCCGACGAGGGCCGCGTCGCCCGCGCCATGGCACTTGCCGAAGGTGTGGCCGCCTGCGGTCAGCGCCACGGTCTCATAGTCGTTCATCGCCATGCGGGCGAAGGTCTCGCGGATGTCGCGGCCGGACGCCACCGGGTCCGGATTGCCGTTGGGGCCTTCCGGGTTCACGTAGATGAGGCCCATCTGCACGGCAGCGAGCGGGTTTTCCAGGTCACGGTCGCCCGAATAGCGCTTGTCGCCCAGCCATTCGTCTTCCGAGCCCCAATAGATGTCTTCCTCGGGCTCCCACACGTCTTCGCGGCCACCGGCGAAGCCGAAGGGCTTGAGGCCCATGGATTCGATCGCGCAATTGCCGGCGAAGACCATCAGGTCGGCCCAGGAGAGGGACCGGCCATATTTCTTCTTGATCGGCCACAGCAGCATGCGGGCCTTGTCGAGATTGGCGTTGTCCGGCCAGCTGTTGAGCGGGGCAAAGCGCTGGGTGCCGGAGCCCGCGCCGCCGCGGCCGTCCGCCGTGCGGTAGGTGCCGGCGGAGTGCCACGCCATGCGGATGAACAGCGGGCCGTAATGGCCATAATCGGCGGGCCACCAGTCCTGCGAATTTTCCATCAGCTCGAAGATGTCCTTGCGGACGGCATCGAGGTCGAGCTTCTTGAAGGCTTCGGCGTAATCGAACCCGTCGCCCATGGGGTTGGCGGCGGGGGGATGCTGGTGAAGGATCTTGAGGTCGAGATAGTTCGGCCACCAGTCGCGGTTGGTGACTTTCTTATGGCCCGAGAACGGGCAGCCGGGTGCGTCGCTCATGTCGTTCATAGGGGTCGCCTCCTCATAATCTGCCTGGGCACGCCAGAATGCCGCGCCCATGTGACGACCCTAGGACCGATCCGAAATAAGCTCCAATCGTATTTACTGAGCACACTCATCAGATTATCTTATGGCCCATGATCTCCACCAAACAGCTTGTCTATTTCGATGCGGTGGCGCGGCTGAAGCATTTCGGCCGGGCCGCGGAGGATTGCGCGGTGTCGCAGCCGGCGCTGTCGATGCAGATACAGGAGCTGGAGCGTGAGCTGGGCGTGCCGCTGATCGAGCGGGGGCGCAGCATCACACTGACGGCGGCGGGCGAGGACGTGGCGCGAAGGGCTGCGGGCGTGCTGGATGAGCTGGCCGCCATGCGCGCGGCGGTGGCGGAGCAGCGGGCGCCGCTGTCGGGCCGGCTGCGGCTGGGGGTCATCCCCTCCATCGCGCCCTATCTGCTGCCTGCAGTGCTGCCCCGGCTGAAGGCGGAATACCCGAAGCTTGAACTGCGCATCCGCGAGACGCTGACGGATTACCTGGTGGCGCAGCTGGAAGACGGGACGCTGGATGTGGCGCTGCTGGCGCTGCCGATCGCCGAAGCGGGGATCGAGACATTGCCGCTGTTCGACGATGCCTTTCTGCTGGCGAGCCCCGCCGACAGCCGCAAGCCGCGGGGGCGGCGGGCGAAGCTCGACCAGCTTGACGCCGCGCCGCTGTTGTTGCTGGAGGAAGGCCACTGCCTGCGCGAGCAGGCGCTGAGCTTCTGCAGCCTGCGCGACATCGAGAATGTGGACAGCTTCGGCGCCTCCAGCCTGTCGACGCTGGTGCAGATGGTGGCGGCGGGCCTGGGCCAAACGCTGCTGCCGGAGATGAGCGTTGGTGTGGAAGGCACGCGGGAGGGCGTGCGGCTGATGCGCTTTCAGGCCCCGGAGCCGTCGCGGCAGATCGGGCTTGCCTTCCGCAAGACCTCGCCCCTGCGGGCGGATTTCGACGCGCTGGGGGCGGTGATCAGCGAGGCCCGCACGGCGCCGGCGGCCTAGGGGTCAGTGCTTTTTCGGGCAGTGGCGTATCGCGACCTCGGATGGGCCCTCCGGTCAAGCCGGAGGGACAGCGGAGAGTGTGTGGTGGAGGACCTGGTCCCTTACTCCGCTCTTCCTCCGGCTTGACCGGAGGATCCATGGGTGGCGGCGGGCGGGCATGGCATATGCCGCCTTGCCCTACGCCGCTACCAATACCTGGCGGGCCATCTGCTTTGTCTGATCCCGGTAGCGCTTCTGCGACCAGCCGCAGTCCTGGGTCAGCAGCTCCCAGTTCCTGAGGGACAGCAGCATCCACAGAATATCCGTGGCCTGACGGATGGTGTGGTCCGAGGCGAGGGCCCCGTCTTTCGACAGCGCCTTCACCGCCGCCTCGCAGCCTTCGCGATGGGCACGCATGCGGTCGTCCCAGGCGGCGCGGGCGGCGTCATCGGTTGGCAACATGGCCATGAGAACCTTGGCGAGGCCGTGGATTTCCGGCTGCCACTGGGCCCAGGCGTCGATATAGGCGTCGAGGCGCTTGAGGCCTGAGGCGGCCGCCCGGCTGGGGGCGAGGCGCTGTTCCATGCCCTTCAGGGTTTCCACGTGGCGGGCGGCGGCCACCAGCAGATCGGCACGGGTGGGGAAATGAAGGTAGAGCGCCTGGCGGCTGATGCCCGCGGCGCGGGCCACGTCCGCCATGCGGACGGTCACGTCGCCCTCTTCCAGCAGGGTGACGGCCGCATCGAGGAGACGCGATTTCGTATCAGGTGATTTGCTTGACATGGCGACAAGCTATTCCTACTTGTCACGATGTCAACTTGACATGACGTCAAGGAACGGACCGGAAGGACGGGATGATGGGAAAGAAGGTGTTCATCTGGCTGGCGCATCCGCGCGCCGACAGCCTGTGCGGCGCGATGGCGGACGCCTATGGGCGGGGCGCGGAAGGCGCGGGCGCCGAGATCCGGCGGATCAATCTCGGCGAGATGGATTTCGCGCCGGTCTTTTCCGGCTATGACGACCCTTACGCCAAGGAGCAGGCGGCGCTGGAGCCTGACCTGCGCGCCTGGCAGGAGGCGATCGCCTGGGCCGACCATGTGGTGGTGGTGCATCCCTATTGGTGGGGCGGCATGCCGGCGATGGCGAAGGCCGTGATCGACCGGGCGCTGCAGCCGGGCTTCGGCTACAAATACCGCCGCCGCAGCGTGATGTGGGACAAGCTGCTGACCGGTCGCACGGGGGACGTGATCATCACCTCCGACACCCCGCCCTGGCTCGACACCCTGCTCTACCGCAAGCCCGGCCGCCGGGTGATGGTCAACCAGATCCTGGGCTTCTGCGGCATCAAGGTGAAGCATGCCTTGCAGGTGGGCACGGTGAAAACCGCGAGCGAGCGGAAGATCGCAGGGTGGATCAAGAAGGCCGAACGGCTGGGGGCGAAGGCTGCGTGAGGCGGTGATGCTGCCGCCCCGCCCATACCCGGCTAGAGATCCTGAATGGGCTGCATGCCGGTGCCACGGCCTTCGGGTTCGGATTCATCGAAGCAGTAGAACCCGTCCAGGGTGCCGTGTTGTTGCATCCCGATGATCATCCAGTCGCGCGAGACCCGGTAGAGGGTGAACGTCCAGGGTATGCCGGCTTCTTCGAATTTCTGCAGGTAATGCAGACGCATGACCGAGGCGCCGGTGCGTTCGAGGCACATGAATTCAGCCTCGAGGGATTTTCCAAGTTCGCGGGACGCTGATTTTTGAATAATCAGGAACTGGTCGGTCAGGGAAGCAAACTGGTCCGAGTTGAAGGTGGTGTGAGGCCGGAGCGACTCCATTCCCCGCTCCACTTTTCCGGAAGCGATGACATTCATGGCGCGCTGGAGGGCATCCCGCGCGTCAGCATCTGACAGAAACCCGTCTGCCCGCGCCAGACCAGTCGCGGCGAAGAAGATCGCCACCGCCAAAGCAAACCTGTTCATGATCTATCCCTTCCAGCATGACAACGCAGCACAATCTTAGCTTGCCATGGGTCCGGCGTGCAGGGGAAAACTGTGCAGCGGTCGCACCCCAGTACTGGCCGGGGATTTTAGAGCACACATGGCGCGAAGGATTCATGTGGGCCAGGTGAACGACATAGCCCTTCCCCTCTTCTCACAGGCGAGTGGGCCCTCCGGTCAAGCCGGAGGGATGCGGGGTTTGGGGATCTTGGGAGGTTTTGGCTCGCAGTCATCTGCGGGTTGAGGGCTCAGAGGGGCACGCTCTCTTTAGCCCCCCTTCCGTAGCCCTCCGGCTTGACCGGAGGGCCTACTCGCAGTGCCATGTGGCATGGCGTTCTTTGTGTATATCCTCACCAACCGCAAGCACGGCACCCTTTATGTGGGGCACACGGATGATCTCGCGCTGCGGCTGGAAACCCACCGGAGCGGGGCTGTGCCCGGCTTTACGAAGGCGCAGGGGCTGGGGCGTCTCGTTTATTTCGAACAACATGACAGCCGGGAGGCCGCACGCAAGCGGGAGCGGCGGCTGAAACACTGGTTGCGGGCGTGGAAAATTCAGCTGATCGAGGAAGTGAACCCCGAATGGCGGGATATGTCTGCAGACCTCTTTTGATTTGCCTGGCTCAAAAGCGAGTGGGCCCTCCGGTCAAGCCGGAGGGATGCGGGGTTTGGGGGTTTGCTGGAAGCGAAAAGCCCCGCGGGCGGTGCCGCGGGGCTTTGGTGATTCCGGATGTGGCTGTGGTCAGTCTGCGAAGGCTTCATCCCAGCTGCCGCGGGTGGAGGCTTTGGAATATTCCGTGGCGCGGTTTTCGAAGAAGTTGGTGTGCTCGATGCCGTTGAGCATCTCGTCCATCCAGGGCAGCGGGTTCTTGTCGATGCCGTAGATCGGCTGCAGGCGGATCTGGCCGAGGCGGCGGTCGGCGATGTAGCGGATGTAACGCTTCACCTCTTCCGGCTCGAGGCCTTCCACGCCGCCCATCTCGAAGGCGAGGTCGATGAATGCGTCCTCGTGGTGGATGATGGTTTCACACGCCTTGTAGACATCGCGCTGGGTCTGCTCGTCCCAGCAATCGGGGAACTCGTCCACCCAGGTGCGGAACAGGCGCAGGATCGAGTTGCAGTGCAGGCTTTCATCGCGGGCCGACCAGGTGACGATCTGGCCCATGCCCTTCATCTTGTTGAAGCGCGGGAAATTCATCAGCACCGCGAAAGACGCGAACAGCTGCACGCCCTCGGTGAAGCCGCCGAACACCGCCAGCGTCTTGGCGACGTCGGATTTCGTCTCCACGCCCCATTGCTGCATGAAGTCGTACTTGTCCTTCATCTCGGCATATTTGAGGAAGGCTTCGTATTCCACTTCCGGCATGCCCAGCGTATCGAGCAGGTGGGAATAGGCAGCCACATGGATGGTTTCCATGTTGGAGAAGGCCGACAGCATCATCAGCACTTCGGTGGGTTTGAACACGCCCATATAGTGCTTCATGTAGCAGTTGTTCACTTCCACATCGGCCTGCACGAAGAAGCGGAAGATCTGCGTCAGCAGGTGGCGCTCCTTGTCGTCCAGCTTGTGGTGCCAGTCCTTGACGTCCTCGGCCATGGGCACTTCTTCCGGCAGCCAATGAATGCGCTGCTGGGTGAGCCAGGACTCATAGGCCCACGGATAGCGGAAGGGCTTGTAGGTGAGGCGTTCGTCGAGGAGGGTCATCTGCGTCGTTGTCCCGAGTCACTTTGGGTGGCCAATTCGTTAACACCAACATAGCGTGAATGCGCGGCGGGAACACCACATAATGTGGTGTGTGACGCGGTTTCTTACCACAAATTGTGTGCGGAATTTGGGGTGTCTGGGTGTCCGCCGGCTCGGATGGACAGCGGGAGGGGGATAGGTGGCGACGACCAAGTCACCTCTCCCCTTGCGGGAGAGGTCGGTGCGCCAGCACCGGGTGAGGGGATGGACCGGTCCGCAATCGCGGCATCAGAAGTTCATCACCAAGGCTGCCGCCCCCTCACCTTCCCACGGGCTTGCGCCCGCGGGCCCTTCCCTCTCCCGCATCTTGTTTGCTTTTCGCGGACAAGCCGCGAAATGGGGGAGAGGGGGGAATTGGGGGCATCCCTCCCTCCCCCGCTCTCCCTCCGGCTTGACCGGAGGGTTCATGGGCCGGGGTGGTTTCCGCGCGCCTCATATGACTGACCCTCCCCCTGGTGTCAGGGAGAGGGTCATTGGTCTTGGCGGGATAAGTGCGGCCTTACTGGCAGGCGAGGCACTCGTCGTAGTCGTTGGTCTCCGCCGGATTGATGGCGACCGGGCGGCCGTCGGCGGCTGCGGCGGCGAGCGGCAGGTCGTCGAGCTGGCGCAGGGGCAGCTTGGCGACGTCCGGTGTTTCGGTCACCGCCGGGGCGGCCTCGTGCTTTTCAGCGCGCTGGATTGACAGGGAGCGGCAGTAATAGAGCGACTTCACACCGCGCTTCCAGGCCAGCATGTGGATCTGGTGCAGGTCGCGCTTGTGGACATCCGCCGGCAGGAACACGTTGACCGACTGGGACTGGTCGATGTGCTCGGACCGGTCACCGGCATGCTCCACCACCCAGCGCTGGTCGATCTCGAAGGCGGTCTTGAAGACGTCCTTCTCGTCCTGGGTCAGGAAATCCAGGTGCTGCACCGAGCCGCCATTGATGGTGATCGACGACCAGGTGTCGGCGTCGTCATGGCCCTTCTCGGCCAGAAGCTGCTTCAGGTACTTGTTCCGCACACTGAAGGAGCCGGACAGGGTTTTGTGGGTGTAGGCATTGGCCGCAAACGGCTCGATGCCTGCCGACGTGCCGCCGCAGATGATCGAGATCGAGGCGGTGGGCGCAATCGCGGTCTTGTTGGAGAAGCGCTCCATGATGCCGTAGTCAGCGGCATCCGGGCACGGCCCGCGCTCTTCGGCCAGCTTGCGCGAAGCGGCAGAGGCGTGCTCGTCGATATGCTTGAAGATGCGCTTGTTCCAGACCTTGGCCATCACGCTTTCAAACGGGATCATCTTGGACTGGAAATAGGAGTGCAGGCCCATGACGCCGAGGCCCACGGAGCGCTCGCGCATGGCGGCGTAGCGGGCGCGCGCCATGGCGTCCGGTGCGCGGTCGATGAAGTCCTGCAGCACATTGTCGAGGAACCGCATGATGTCCTCGATGAACAATTCCTCGCTCACCCATTCGTCGAAGGTCTCGGCATTGACCGAGGACAGGCAGCACACGGCAGTGCGCTCTTCGCCGAGATGATCGATGCCGGTGGGCAAGGTGATCTCGGAGCAGAGGTTCGACATCTTCACGTTGAGGCCGGCGAGCTTGTGGTGCTCGGGAATGGCCTTGTTCACGTGGTCGCCGAACAGCATGTAGGGTTCGCCCGTCTCGATGCGGGCGGTGAGGATGCGGATCCAGAGGTCGCGCGCGCCGACGGTGCGCATGACGGTGCCGTTCTTCGGGCTGACCAGCGCCCACTCTTCGTCATTCTCGACGGCGCGCATGAAGGCGTCGGAGATGACGATGCCGTGGTGCAGGTTCAGTGCCTTGCGGTTGGGGTCACCGCCGGTGGGGCGGCGCAGCTCGATGAATTCCTCGATCTCCGGGTGGTTGACGTCGAGATAGACGGCAGCCGAGCCGCGGCGCAGGGAGCCCTGCGAAATGGCCAGGGTGAGGGAATCCATCACGCGGATGAAGGGAATGATGCCGGAGGTCTTGCCGACGCCGCCGACGGTCTCACCGATCGAGCGCAGATTGCCCCAATAGGAGCCGATGCCGCCGCCCTTGGCCGCGAGCCACACATTCTCGTTCCACAGGCCGACAATGCCGTCGAGGCTGTCATTGGCTTCGTTGAGGAAGCAGGAGATGGGCAGGCCGCGCTCGGTGCCGCCATTGGACAGCACGGGCGTTGCGGGCATGAACCACAGATTGGAGATGTAATCGTAGATGCGCTGGGCGTGGGCGTCGTCGTCGCCGTAATAGGAGGCCACGCGCGCAAACAGATCCTGGAAGCTTTCGCCCGGCATCAGATACCGGTCCACCAGGGTCTCGCGACCGAAATCGGTCAGCAGCGCATCGCGGGAGCGATCCACCTCGACCCGGCCGCGCTTTTCGAACTGTACTGCCTGCGTCTGAAACATGACTTCTTCTGCTCCCCCTCGATGGTATCCCAGATATGGGGACGATGCCCCACACTTTCCGGGATCCTCTCCGGCAAATCCCTCTTAACGCCTGGCGCCCGATCCAGCGGGTCCGGCGACCACGCACACGTGTCCCGTGCCGAGAAAAACACCTCGGAAAACACATCCAACATCAATGAAACGGCCGTTCTGGCCGAACTGACGAGCCCTGAGAGACATTCCGGCCGAAACCGGCATTTCCCTCGCGTCCCAGGTCCCCTCCGTTGAACCCTTGCGGATCCAGCGACGCAGCGGCGTCAGTACGAGATATAGTATCTGCGCCCCTTCGAGGGTCAAGTGATTGTGTCAGTCTGTTAACGAAAAAAGGGCCCGGCGAGGCCATTGACAGACCCGCAAATCAGCGCTCCGCCGCATGGTTAACAGGTTTCACGGCGCGATCTTTTTTCCACCGCAGCGCAAAAACGTTAACGCATGCGTGATCTGACCCAAGATATAGGGCCCCGACCACAACATATAGGGGGTGCCCCGGTGGTTCATATGCCATTGCTAGCGCCCGCCCTGTCGCAAATCGTTAACAGAGGCGGCCGCAAATCAGGTCCGCACGGCCACTTATCCACAGACCTTTCCCCATCCGCCGCACCCCCTGCCTGCTGCGCGTTTACGCCGCCGGGAGAATGACGTGGAAGCGCCACCTTTCCGTGCCAAACTGGGCAAAACCGCCTGCCCGTTAACGTCTCACCGAAAGACCGAGCCCACCGATGCCGGACACGTCTTCCACAGCCCGCCGCCGGGAAAACTATCCCGAGATCACCCCCTTCCGGACCGGGCGACTCAAGGTCTCCGACCTGCATGAACTCCACTATGAGGAATGCGGCAATCCGGACGGCAAGCCGGCGCTGGTGCTGCACGGGGGGCCAGGCGGCGGCACCAACCCGACCATGCGCCGCACCCATGACCCGGATCATTACCGCATCATCCTGTTCGACCAGCGCGGCTGCGGGCGGTCCACGCCCTATGCGGAGCTGCATGAGAATACCACCTGGGACCTGGTGGCGGATATCGAGCGCCTGCGGGAGCATCTGGGCATCGACAAATGGCAGGTGACCGGCGGGTCCTGGGGCTCGGCGCTGGCGCTGGCTTACGCGGAAACCCATCCCGGGCGCGTCACTGAAATGGTGCTGCGCGGCATCTTCACGCTCAGGAAGTGCGAGCTGGACTGGTTTTATGGCGGCGAGATCGGCGTCAACGGCACGGGCGCGCTGTTTCCGGAAGCGTTCGAGAAATATGTGGCGCCGATTCCGCCGGCGGAGCGGGGCGACATGATTGCGGCCTATTACGCGCGGCTCACCAGCGATGACCGGGCCGTGCGCATGGAAGCGGCCCGTGCCTGGAGCACCTGGGAAGGGTCGACCCTGTCCCTGCTGCCGGACCCGGATCGGGAGGCCCGTTTCGGCTCGGACGACTTCGCGGAGGCTTTCGCCCGTATCGAATGCCACTATTTCATCAATAAGGGCTTTTTCGAGCGCGACGACCAGCTGATCGCCGACGCGCACAAGCTCAAGGGCATTCCCTGCGTGCTCGTGCAGGGCCGTTACGACGTGGTAACGCCGATGATGACAGCATGGGCGCTGAAACAGGCCTGGCCGGAAGCCGAGCTGCGCATCGTGCCCGATGCGGGGCACACGGCGACGGAGCCGGGCATCGTGCATGAATTCGTGACGGCGACGGACAGGTTCAGATGAGCCCGATACAGGACAGGCCCCCAAATAGTGGCGGGGGCACCGGCGGCGGGGCCAATGGTGGTGACAGCGCCACGGGCTGGTCCAACCCGTTCGCCAATCCGCGCATCCCGCGCGAAACATCTTCCCTGCAGGGAGGCCCTGCCTCCGACGGCAGACAATCGAAAGGCAGGCAGAGCGCCATGCGTCAGTTCTTCATCACCGTGGCAGCCGTCCTGACGGCGTTGCTGCTGGCCATCTTCATCGTGCCCTTCGTGCTGATCGGCATTTTCGCGTCCTCGGTGACACCGGATGTGGAGCCTCTGCCCGAGCGCAAGGTGCTGATGCTCGATCTGCGCGAGCCGATCTTCCAGCAGCCCGCACCGGCCTTCTTCGCGTTTGCAGGCGAGGCGGCGCCGCTCAACCTCAAGGGCCTGCATGAAAGCCTGCTTGCGGCCGCCGACGACAAGAGCGTGGCGGGTCTTTACATCCGCGGCGGCGACGGGCTGGTGTCGGCCACCATGGCGGGCGAGATCATCGAGGCGCTGGCGCCGTTCAAGGCCGCGGGCAAACCTGTCTATGGCTTTGCGCAGGACATTGTTCCGCAGGCGCTGGGCGACTACCAGGTGCTGGCGCAGGCGGACACGATCACCATGCAGCCGACCGGCAGCTTCATGCCGGCGGGCCTCACCGCGCGCTTTGCCTATGCACGCGAGGCGCTGGACGAGATCGGCGTGACGCCGGAGAAGGTTGCCTATCGCGAATATAAAGGCGCGTTCGACACCTTCACCGAAACCGAAATGTCGCCGCCCCAGCGCGAGGCGAACCAGCGGCTGGTGGATGTGCTGTACGATGCCATGGCGCAATCCATCGCCGAGGCCCGTGACTTCGCCCCCGCCGACCTTGATGCCGCCCTGGAGCGCGCGCCCTTCGGGGCACCGGAAGCCGTGAAGGCGGGGCTGGCGGACCGGCTGGCCTATGAGCGCGAGCTTGAAATCCAGATGCTGGACGAGGCAGGCAGCGATTCAGATCTCGTGCGCCTGGGCGCCTATGCCCATTCCCTCACCGACGGCCCGCTGTCCGACGAGGGACCGGTCATTGCCGTCGTCTATGGCGAGGGGCCGATCATGCCGGGCGAGAGCCAGCCCCTGAGCCCCTTCGGCGGTGAGCCCGTCATCGGCTCGGACACCATGGCGGCTGCCATTCTGGAAGCCTCGGAAGACGTGAACGTCAAGGCGATCCTGGTGCGGATCAATTCGCCGGGCGGGTCGGCATCGGCCTCCGACCAGGTGTGGGACGCGATCCGCGCGGCCCAGGCCAACGGCACGCCGGTGATCGCGTCGATGGGCGAGGTCGCAGCATCGGGAGGCTATTACATCCCCGCCGGGGCGGACATGATCATCGCCCACCCGACCACGGTCACCGGGTCGATCGGCGTCATCGGCGGCAAGTTCTCCATCGGCGGGCTGCTGGACAAGGTGGGCGTCAATATCGACGCGGTCTCCACCACCCAGAATGCCGATATCTGGGCCAACGACACCCGTTTCACCGAGGCACAGCGGGCCCGCTTCGCGGCCTGGCTGGGCGGCGCCTATGAGGACTTCAAGGACCGGGTGGCGACCGGCCGCGACCTGACGGCGGATCAGACCGAGGCGCTGGCCAAGGGCCGCATCTGGGCCGGGCTCGATGCCAGGGAAAAGGGCCTCGTTGACCGGCTGGGCGGGCTTGGCACCGCCGTGGCCGCGGCGCGCGAGCTGGCGGAGCTTGAGGCAGATGCCAGCGTGCAGCTGCGCACTTTCCCGCGGCCGCTCACCCTGCAGGAGGAGATCTTCGGCATCGCGCTTAATGCGGACAGCGCCGCCCGCGCCCTCACCCTGCTCTCCGCCCTTGCCGAGCACCCGGATATCGCCGCCGTGCTGGGTGAGATGGCGGCAGGCAGCGCGGACGGTGCCCAGGCACGGGCACGGGTGCCGCAGCTGCAATAGCCACGTGCAAATCGCTCGCATCACGTGCGGTTTGAGGGTGAATTAACCGCAGCTTTACACGCCATGGCGCAGAGTGGAGGTGGTTTTTAATCCTCCTCCCTTTCGCTTTCCCCGCAGATTCCGGGGCCAGATGGTGGCGTGATGACTGACGGGCTGAGTGTCGAAGACGTGAAGCGGCTGGCGCGGGACAATTCCGCCCATAACCGTGAATCCGCGCTAACCAAGATCGGCCAGCTGGTGGCGGAAGGCCGCCTGAGCCAAGCCGAAGCCCGGATCGCCGAAGACGTCGTCACCCGCATGGCTGATGACGCGGAAGTGCTGGTGCGCCGTGCCCTGGCGCGGCAACTGGCGCTCTATCCGCTGCTGCCCACCGAGATGGCCGAGAAGCTGGCCCGCGACGTGGACGAGGTGAGTGTGCCGGTGCTGCAGCACTGGCCGCACCTGTCTGATGATCTGCTGGTATCCGTCATCGAGGAACAGGTGGAATCCAAGCAGGTCGCCATCGCCCAGCGCGAGGAGGTGTCCGAGCGCGTGTCCGGCGCGCTGATCGACACCGGTAACTCCACCGTGGTCGGCGTGCTTCTGGAAAATGAAGGCGCGCGCATTTCAGCCGATGCCCTGCACAAGGCGCTGGCTGACCATCAGGACCATGACCGCATTCCCGTCCTTGTTGCCAAGCGGCCCAACCTCGAGCCTGAGACCTGCCTGCGCTGCGTCTCGCTGATGGTGGCCGACCAGCTTGAGACGGATGTCGCCAACGAGATGCGCCGCTATCTGGTGCATCAGCAGCACCTGCCTGACGAGATGGCGTCCGAGATCGTCGCCCATGCACGTGAGCAGGCCGTGGCCGAGATGACCTCCGCTGAGGTGGACGACAGCAAGGTCGAGGATTTTGTCGGAGTGCTGATGAAGGCCGGGCGGCTGACGCCCACCATGCTCATCCGCTCCCTGTGCTCGGGCGACCTGCGCTTTGTCGAGATGGCTTTCGCGCGGCTGGCCAAGACCACGCGCTCGCATGTGGCCGCGGCGATGAGGCCGGGCAATGGCGAGGTCTTCAAGACCATCTATGATGATACGCGCCTGCCGCGCAATCTGCGTCCGGCCTTTGCGGCTGCCATGGCCGCCGCCCATGAGGAGCGCGACCGGGTGGGGGCCGACGGGCGCATGGACCCGGACCATTACGTGCCCACCGTGGTGCCGGGCATTGTCTCCGCCTATGGCACGGTGGCGCCGGCGGAGCTCGACCATGTGCTGGCCGAGCTTGGCCGCGAGCTGAAGCGCGAGAAGGAAGCAGCCTTCGATTCCCGCGCCAAGCTGCGCCTCTGAGCGCCCGCTTTTCCCGCCGGTTCAGTCCCGCGTCAGTAATTCACCCGGTCGGTGATCGCGCCGTCCACCAGCATGTTGATGCCGGTGGTGAAGCATGAGCGCGGGCTTGCGAGGAACACCGTGGCATTGGCGATGTCTTCCGGCGTCGCCATGCGGCCCATGGGGTTGCGGCCGAGATTTTCCTTGAAGATCTCCGGCATGTTCTCTTCCACCATGTGCCAGACGCCGCCCTTGAAATAGACCGTGCCGGGAGACACCACATTGGCGCGCACATGCTCCGGCGCCAGCTTCTTCGCCAGCCCCTTCACGTAATGCACCATGGCGCCCTTCACGGCTCCGTAGGCGGACGGTTCGGTTGCCGACACCGATGAGACCGAGCCGATACAGATGATGGCGGCGTCGCCTGTCTTCTCAGCGGAGGCCTTGAGCCGCGGCAGGGCGGCGTCCACCGAGCGGACGGCCCCGAGAATGTCGATCGACAGGCCGTTCTGCCAGGCGTCTTCCGCGTTGCCGATCGCAAGGGCGGAGGCGTTGGACACCAGCACATCGATGCCGCCCAGCTCCTCGCCCGCCCGCGTGATGAAACCCTTGAGGCTGTCCGCGTCGGCGATGTCGGCCACCTCACCCCAGATTCTCGTGCCGTGCCTGTCCGCCATTTCCTTTACGGCGTCGGCGATCTGATCGGCGTTGCGGGCGCAGATCGCCACGTCGCAGCCTTCTTCCGCCAGCAATTCGGCGATGGCGCGGCCGATGCCGCGGGTGCCGCCGGTGACGATGGCCTTCTTGCCCTTCAGTCCGAGATCCATGGATGTGCTCCTGCCCTGATGTGATGCGGTTTTGTTTGCTGTTGGCGGCATCCTAGAATGACGCCTGAAAACAACAACCATTGACATGGCTGCCAAACAGACAGGGAGACCCTACGGCATGGAGCTTTCTCTTTCCGCCGCGGACGAATCATTCCGCCAGGAGGTCCGCGCCTTTCTCGATGCGGAGCTGACCGACGAGCTGCGCGAGGCCGGCAACAAGGATACCTCTGTCTTCACCGACAAGGAGTGGAACCTCGCCTGGCACAGGATCCTCTATGCCAAGGGCTGGGTCGCGCCGGGCTGGCCGAAGGAATATGGCGGCACCGGCTGGACGGAGATGCAGCGCTACATCTTCGCCGCTGAATGCGCCCGCGCCGGCACGCCCAATCTGTCGCCCATGGGCCTGCGCATGTGCGGGCCGATGCTGATGGGCTTCGGCACGCAGGCGCAGAAGGATTTCTACCTGCCGCGCATCCTGTCGGGCGAGGACTACTGGTGCCAGGGATATTCCGAACCCGGATCAGGCTCCGACCTTGCCTCGCTCCAGTGCAAGGCGGTGAGCGACGGGGACGACTATGTCATCAACGGCACCAAGATCTGGACGACGCACGCGCATTTCGCCAACCGCATGTTCTGCCTTGTGCGCACGGACAGTTCCGGCAAGCCGCAGACGGGCATCACCTTCGTGCTGATCGACATGGAAACGCCCGGCATCAGCGTCGAGCCGATCATCACCCTGGCGGGCGAGCACGAGGTGAACCAGGTCTTCTTCGACAATGTGCGCGTGCCGAAGACAAACCGCGTCGGCGAGGAAAATGACGGCTGGACGGTCGCCAAATATCTGCTCGAATTCGAGCGCGGCGGCGCCTATGCGGCGGGCCTGCGCGTCGGTGTCGAGAAGCTCAAGTCGCTGATGGCGTCCGAAGCGTCCGGCGACGGGCAGATGCTGTCAGACGATCAGGCCTTCAGGGCCAAGGTGGCGGATTTCGAAGTGGCGCTGGACGCCCAGGAGATCACCGAGCACCGGGTCATGTCGGCGCTCTCCAACGGCCAGAATCCCGGGCCCGCCTCGTCCATGCTGAAGGTCACCGGCACGGAGATGAAACAGCGGCTGGACATGCTGGCGGTGGAAGCGATCGGCACCTATGCGATGCCGCTTCAGCCTGATGCCCGCAAGCCGGGCAGCAATGTCGCGCCCGTGGGCCCGGCAGAGGCCATGGTGGTGGTGCCCAGCATGCTCAATAACCGGGCGGCGTCGATCTATGGCGGCTCCAACGAAATCCAGCGCGGCATCATGGCCAAGCTGGTGCTGGGGCTCTAACTGTCGCCCAAAAACAATCATGCGGCGGATTAGGACGCCACGACCAAGTATCTGATTGATTGTTGCACGCCTATCAAGCAGGTTCCGGATGCAAACATAAATTGTCGTGGAGTTGTAACGATGATCGTCGCCTGCAAGCCAGCCATCCTGCGGCTGGGCATTTTGTTTCTCGCTCTTTTCGTCGCGGCCTGTAGTTCCTCCGGCACGCTTCAAAAAGTGCAGTCATCCGGTGTGTCCATCAAGCCGAACAGCGTGGCCGCGTTGAATGTGACATCTCCGAGTGATGCGGATTCTCTTGAAGCAGCAGAAGAGCTGCGATCCCGGTTGTATGGCAGCCTTGTGAGCCAGGGGCTGTTTGAGCAGGTCGTACCGCCGTCCAAACCGGCTGACTACGAACTGACCGTTGCCTTGTCAGGTATCAGTGAAGTGTCGCAGGGGGCGCGGATTTTCTTCGGCGTGCTCGCGGGCTCCAACAAGCTGACGGCAGACGTGAAACTACGCGACAGCACGGATGATTCTGTGGTTCGGTCCTTCGTCGTCGGAGGTGAATCAGCAGCCCACCCGCTTTCTTCCGAGAATGATATGGGCGATGCCATTCGGGAGGCATCGTCGAGGATCATTCAGGCCCTGAGATAGTTCAGGGTTCTGCCTGACAGAAACGGCGGCTGCGCGGCCCAATCATCCGCGCAGCCGCGCGATCACCTTCGGCAGCCGGAAGACGATCCAGGCGGCGGTGACGATGTTGCCGAGCACCACCGTCGCCACGCCCCAGAAAATTCCGGTCAGCCTGCGCTGTTCAAGCAGCACCATCAGGAATGCCACCAGCACGAAACCGAGATAGAGGTCGGCCAGGGTGACGACGCCCCAGGGGTCCGCCGTCATGATCTCGAGCAGCGGCACCACTGACCCGCCTTCCGCAAAGCCGCAGGCAAGCGCGCCCGCGAAGGCGAGGCCGAACAGGGCGGAGAGAAGGCGGATCAGGGTCATTGGTCTTGCTCCACATGAAGTCGGGCGTGCGCCCCTTGCTATTCCGGTTTCTTGAAGGCGCGCTGCTGGCCCGAGCCCATGGCATAGGGGTGCGACGCGGACAGCCCGCCATCCACCGGGAAGGCCTGGCCGTTCACATAGGACGCCTCGTCGCTGGCCAGGAACAGCGCCATATTGGCGATCTCCTCCGGCCGCCCGGCCCGCTTCAGCGGGTTGATCTGGCCGATGCGGTCCTCGGTGCCCTTGCCGCGCGCCATGTCGAAGATGGGCTTGGTCATGCCGGTCTCGATCAGGCCGGGGCAGACGGCATTGATACGCACGCCTGTGCCCGCCAGATCATAGGCCACCGTCTGCACCAGCGAGATCACACCCGCCTTGGAGGCCGAATAGGGATGCACGCCCGCATTGGCGCGGATGCCCGCGACCGACGCCGTGCAGATGATCGAGCCCGCGCCCTGGTCCACCATGTGGGGGCTTGCATGCTTCACATAGAGGAACGGGCCAATGAGGTTCACCTTCAGGATCTGTTCCCAGTAATCCGGGGTCTGGTCGCTGAGCGGCACCCAGCCACCGGAGATGCCCGCATTGGCGAACACGATGTCGATGCCGCCATGCGCATCGACGAAATTGCGGATCGAGTCCGCCACATACTCCTCGCTCGACACGTCTCCGGCTTCAGCCGTCATGCGGTCGCGACCCTCGACGGTCTCGGCCACACCGTCCGCATTCAGATCAACGGCGAGCACGGTTGCGCCTTCTTCGGCGAAGAGGCGCGCTGCCGCACGGCCGATGCCGGAGCCTGCGCCGGTGACAATTGCGCGTTTTCCTTCAAGTCGTCCCATGGATGATGTCCTTTTCATTATTGGGGTTCATTATCGGGTTGGTCGGGTTCGGAAACGGGTCAGTTCTTCGGATACTCGACGATGGTGAGCGTGTTGCCGCCGGGGTCCTTGAAATGGGCGAGGATGCCGCCCCAGTCCTGGACCAGCGGCTTGGCGTCGAACTCCACGCCCTTGCCCCTCAATGTCTCGTAAGCGGCAGCCATGTCCGGCACCTCGAAGGAAATGCCGGTGAAGCGCTGGGTGAAATCCGGGTCATCACCCACGGGCTCGAGGATCAGCATGATGCCCGCGTCCAGCACCGCGAAACCGCCGGCATCATCCACCGACAGCACCCTGAGCCCCAGCGTGTCGCGATAGAATGGCAGGGCGGCGGAGACATTGGGCACGAAGATGCGGTAGGCGCTGATGCGCAGGCCGCTGACGGCTTGATTGGACATGGGTGGTCACTCCGGTGGCGGGCCGGGCGCGCGGCGCTAGCCGCCGCGCCGGGCGATGAGAAGCGTGGTCGTCTGCGTGAACACGGTGTCGCCCGCCTGATTGACAAGCGTATGACGGTTCCTGACGATCCCCCGGTCCGGCTTCGACGATGACGGCCGCGTCTCGATGCACTCGATGGTGAGCGACAGCACGTCATCCAGCTTGGCTGCCTGGTGGAACCGCACCTCGTCATAACCCAGCGCGCCGATGACCGCGGTTTCGTGCGGCAGCCCCTGCGCCAGCTTCAGCACCACCGCCTGGATATGGGTGCCGCAGGCCGTCAGTGTTCCGTAAACGGATTTTTCAGCTGCAGCCTCGTCCACGTGAAAGGGCTGCGGGTCCCACTTGGCGGCGAAGGACACGATCTCGTCCTTCGTCATCGTGTAGGTCTCGCCGATGGGCCATTGTTCGCCCAGCTCGAAATCATCGAAATACCGCATCATTCTCCCGGCACGTCCCTGTCTGGTCTTGTTGCCCGCGACCCTAGACGATTGCCGCCACGGTGCCAAAGGTTCGGGCATATCGGCGGGGTCAATTGGCCATGCCATGCGCCGCTCTCCCCATCCACAAAACCACCCTCCGCCACCCCGGACTTGATCCGGGGTCCACTCGCCTCCGCTGCTGGGCACAGGGCAGGCGGAACCCGCCGTGCCATCCGAACCTGCGCTGCGGCAAGCGGCCCCGAGAGTGGACCCTCCGGTCAAGCCGGAGGGATACGGTGAAGGGGATCAAATCCGACACCCCCATCTGTCATTCCGCGACTTGATCGCGGAATCCAGGGCGGTCTGCTCAGGCCGTGCCGTGGGCCCCTGGACCCCGCGATCAAGTCGCGGGGTGACACGGTGGGGGGAGTGAGGTGGATGGCACGCACCCACACCGAACCCTCCGCACACGGCATGGCCGTCACGGGCATAGGGGAGAGCAGGACGCGCCCGGCGCTCACGCGGCGCCGGTAGGAGCAATAAACAGATTTGGGTCGCAAGCCTCAGGCGCGTC